>Ga0164318_10000119_pt1 | contig 46811 bp, 36 predicted proteins | sample GuaBasSedimGuay9_FD_113734 | JGI IMG/M metagenome (GOLD analysis project Ga0164318, IMG submission 113734) | Subseafloor sediment microbial communities from Guaymas Basin, Gulf of California, Mexico - Guay9, Core 4571-4, 0-3 cm | ecosystem: Environmental > Aquatic > Marine > Hydrothermal vents... | reverse complement strand
GCGTTAAGTGCCCCACCTGGGGACTACGGCCGCAAGGCTAAAACTCAAAGGAATTGACGGGGGCCCGCACAAGCGGTGGAACACGTGGTTTAATTCGATGCTACGCGAGGAACCTTACCAGGGTTTGACATGCTGGAAGTATTCCGGCGGAAACGTTGGGAGACCGTATCCAATCGGAGTCCAGCACAGGTGCTGCATGGTTGTCGTCAGCTCGTGCCGTGAGGTGTCGCCTTAAGTGGCTCAACGAGCGCAACCCTCGCCTATAGTTGCCACCCTAAACCTTTATGGTTTAGGAGCACTCTATAGGGACTGCCCACGTTAAGTGGGAGGAAGGTGGGGATGACGTCAAATCAGCATGGCCCTTATGTCCTGGGCTACACACGTGTTACAATGGCGCGTACAAAGAGCCGCAAAACCGTAAGGTCAAGCAAATCTCAAAAAGCGCGCCTCAGTTCGGATTGAGGGCTGAAATTCGCCCTCATGAAGCTGGAATCGCTAGTAACGGCGTATCAGCAACGACGCCGTGAATACGTTCCCGGGCCTTGTACACACCGCCCGTCAAGCGCTGAAAGTGGGGAGCGCCCGAAGCCCCGATTATTCAGGGTCACGGTGAATTCCATGATTGGTGCTAAGTCGTAACAAAAGTTGCGACCTCCTGATGTAAATCAGGATGAGAAATCCGGCTATATGCTGGAAAGACCGAGGATCTCAAAGTACTCTGGTTGTTTCGGAGTAAAAATCTTTGAGTGCGGTTAATCAGCAGGGAAGCCGAATGGCATATTGTTGATGTCGCGCAGGCAGCGGCTTGAGAGTAAACGTTGCTCTTAAACCAATAAACTACGGGCTATAAGCAATAGGTCAGAAGTGGCCCCTCAGAGACTACACGCCGGCTCCAGAGGAGAACAGATTGGAAGAAGTAGTCATTCGCGTATCTTCAAGGTGTATTAGGAGATGCTACTTATAGCAAGCTTCACAAAACGTTTCGGATATCGCAGAATAATAAGCTGTGGTTAAAGAAGTTGAAGAGTTTGTTGAAAGAAGTTGGTGAGAATTCATGGATATACAGAGAAGGCAAAGAACGCAGTGTTTATGTGTTAGAGACAGCGAGTAAGAAACTATCTATGGATTTTGACTTAAATTCTCTTAATACTGAAGACCAAAAGATAGCGTGTCTTCGTGGCTACTTTGATGCCGAGGGGGGGAGTATCTCATGACAGTAGAGTTAGATTCTATCTCCAATTTGCTGAGAAGAATAAATACCGTCTTGAGAAAGTAAGAAATCTCTTAAATGATTTGGGAATTCCATGCGGAGTAATCCATAATCCCAGCAGGAGAATAGACCCGGATTATTGGAGGTTTTATGTTAGAGCCCGAGCTTATGAAAAGTTTGTTAGGCAAATAGGTTCGTGGCATCCCCGAAAGCAAAAAGTGTTTTCTTCCTGGATGAAGATATAGTCCACGCTCTATGGCGACATGGGGGATAAACGTGAACAAGGTAGCCGTACGGGAACGTGCGGCTGGATCACCTCCTTTCTTTTTTATAACTGCAGAGAGAGCATGTGCAGTGAGCTCTCCAAAAGGCTCTTTTTTATTGACGCAGAAATCTGCTGATTACACATTCCGCAGAAAACTGGGAGGATTCGGCAATTCGCGTTATTCATCTCTGTGTAATCTGCGGTTCTGGGCCCATAGCTCAGTCGGCAGAGCACCGTGCTGATAACGCGGGGGTGTCAGGTTCGATCCCTGATGGGCCCACTAACCTGTTTACTGTCGCAATCAGGAAATCCTAATCCAAAAGTTCTAAGCACTAAAGATTTAGAATTTAGGATTTAGAGTTTGGAGTTTCTTTTGCAAAGCGAAAGTTTGGGGCCGTAGTTCAGTTGGGAGAATGCCTGCTTTGCAAGCAGGAGGTCAGGAGTTCGACCCTCCTCGGCTCCATGAGAAGACTGAAGTTTGTTAATATTGATATAGGGCAACTGGTTTTCCTGCCACATTGATTTTTGATATGTATGGCGGGATCCCGCGAAAATATGAACATTAAGGAAGCGGGGAATACCGGTTGGCTCCATGAAGCGCAAAAGCAAGTTAAGAGCCTTGCAGTTTTGAATTATTCGAAACTTGAGGCTTAAGGCGATAAATAGGGATCTTTGAAAATTTGGCTGGGTATCAAAAAAAAGAAGGCTTATGGTGAATAACTTGGTTTTCGCAGGCGATGAAGGGCGTGGCAAGCAGCGATATGCTTAGGGGAGGCGCAAGTATCCTTTGATCCTAAGATCCCCGAATGGGTAAACCCCATCCTGTTTAATAACAGGATACTCTGTATCCTTGTGGTGCAGGGAGCTAACCCCGGGAAGTGAAACATCTCAGTACCGGGAGGAAAATAAACCGAATAGTATTCCCCGAGTAGCGGCGAGCGAAAAGGGAACAGCCTAAACCTGGTATGTGTTAAAACCTGCTGGTGTTGCATATCAGGTGTTGTGAGGCTTCATTGGAAGAGTCAGCAGCCTCTTCGGAAAGTTACAAATCTTGTTTATAGCCGAATTTGCTGGAAAGCAAAGCCATAGAAGGAGAATGCCCTGTAGGTAAAATAAACAAGACTTTCTGGATGGAGTTCTCAAGTATTATCGGGCACGGGAAACCCGGTAGGAATCCGGCCTGCCCTCAGGCCAAGGCTAAATACTCGCGAAAGACCGATAGTGAACAAGTACCGTGAGGGAAAGTTGAAAAGAACCCGGGTGACGGGAGTGAAATAGAACTTGAAACCATAAGTCTATAAGCGGTCGAAGCTTCGATTTATCGGAGCGACGGCGTACCTTTTGTATAATGGGCCGGGGAGTTGTTGTTTGCTGCAAGTTTAACCCCGTATTGTATGATACGGGGGAAGGCGTAGCGAAAGCGATTGGTTTTAATAGAGCCGTTTTAGCAGCAGGTAACAGACCAGAAGCCGAGCGATCTACCCATGGCCAAGGTGAACCCCACGTAACAGTGGGGGGAGGCCTGAACCGGTGTCTGTTGAAAAAGGCTCGGATGAGCTGTGGGTCGGAGTGAAAGGCTAATCAAGCTCGGTTATAGCTGGTTTTCTTCGAAATAGCTTTAGGGCTAGCCTCAAGGATAGGTCCGGAAGGTAGAGTACAGGATGGGCTAGGGTCTCTTATAGAGATACCAACCCCAACTTAACTCCGAATATCCGGATTCTTTACCTTGGGAGTCAGACCAGCGGGGATAAGCTTGTTGGTCGAAAGGGAAACAGCCCAGACCACCAGTTAAGGTCCCAGAGAACAGGCTAAGTGGTAAAGGATGTGGAACTGCATAGACATCCGGGATGTTGGCTCAGAGGCAGCCATCATTTAAAGAGTGCGTAATAGCTCACCGGTTGAGTGGTTCTGCGCCTAAGATGATCGGGGCTCAAGCCTGTCACCGAAACTGTGGATTTGTAAAAGCGCTTGCGTTTTTACAAATGGTAGAAGAACATTCTGTATGCATTGAAGGTCTGACGTAAGTTTGGCTGGAGCGTACAGAAGCGAGAATCTCGGCATAAGTAGCGAAAATTCCGGTGAAAAACCGGAACACCGAAAGCCTAAGGTTTCTCCGGCAATGTTTGTCAACCGGAGGTAAGGCGGTTCCTAAGTTGAACCCTGGGTACATTCCGGGGGTAGGCGATGGATAAGGGCGTTAATATTCGCCCCCCGCCTGATTGGGTTAAACTGAGAGGCGACGCATGAAGATAAGCGATCGGACGGTTGGAAGTGTCCGTTTCTATATCCTTTGTGGTATAGGAGGAGCTTGACCTACGGCGATAGCGAACTCGCTGAATTTGAGTGCCAAGAAAATTCTTTCAGTTTCTTTTCAGGCGTCCGTACCGGAAACCGACACAGGTAGGCTTCCAGAAAATGGTAAGGTGCTCGACATAAACCTCCCTAAGGAACTCGGCAAACTAGCCCCGTACGTTCGCAATAAGGGGTCCCTTGACATTGCGAAATGTCAAGGGCGCAGTGAAAGGGCTCCCGAGACTGTTTAGCAAAAACATAGGTCTCTGCTTAACTCGAAAGAGGATGTATAGGGACTGACACCTGCCCAGTGCCGGAAGGTTAAGGAGAGAGGTTATTCCGCCTTTGGCGGGAGAAGCTTTGACCCGAAGCCCTGGTGAACGGCGGCCGTAACTATAAGTTGACCGTTGTAGTTACGAACAAAAACTCGGCTATATGCGGGGAAGTCCGGTTAGTATTTCCGGATACTTTTAGATTTAATCCTGAAGTAACAATGCCGGAATGCGGATTATCCGCAGGGAAGAGTTTTTTAAAGGCAACCCTCCATTGTATCTTTAAGGAGGGAAGATGGAAAAAGTAAAAGTTAATCCTAAGATCGGTTGGTATCTTTCTGGATTTGTTGATGGAGAAGGCTCTTTCAATGTTGTATTTAGACGTAGAGAAGACTATAAACAGCATTGGAAAGTTTCTCTTTGTTTCAATATTTCTCAGAAGGACAAGGTTATCCTTGCATTGGTTAAACGGCATTTAGGCTGTGGGACATTGCGGGGAAGGCCGGATGGTGTTTGGTATTTTGAAGTGAACAACATTGAAGCTATTGTTGAGAAAGTTATCCCCTTTTTTGACAGATTTGGATTTCTTTCAGCTAAGAAAAAAAGAGATTACTCGAAATTTAAAATAATAGCTCGGTTGATTTCTCAAAATGAACATCTTAGTCCCGAAGGAATTAAGGAAATAGTCAGGATCAGAAAGGATATGAACGATGGAGGGAAGCGAAGATACTTTGATGATGAGATCTTAAGCTGCCTTTAAGAAATTCCCCTCAGAGGCCACACGCCGGGCTCTACCAGTCTTTAGGTTTATTTGCGCTAAGGCGTGAATAAACATGCCGTCTTGACTGGAGAGATGATATGGTCCGAACTTCTGGGCGATCAGAAGGTTCAATCAGAGCGTTGCCAGGAGTTATTAATGGCAATAACGTGTAGAACGGTCCTAAGGTTTGTTATCGCGAGCTTTAGTAAAACTGGACTATATGCTGGAAAAACCCGTGTATCTGTCGGTACTCGGTAATAAATGATATTATCAGTAAGAATCTGTACAGTGGGGTCAATCAGCAGGCAAGGAAAGTAAATGTGTTTGGTGAGCATTTAACAGGTTTTACTTTCCAGCCTCAGAGACTATACGTCCAGTCCCGAAGTGATTTGGGAAAGATATAGTCCGAACTGTATGGCGACATGCAGACCTTAATAGAAACGTTAAGGCGCCCTGTTCGTTTTTTGACAGGGTCATGAAAGTAACAGATTGAGCGAAATTCCTTGTCGGGCAAGTTCCGACCCGCACGAATGGTGCAACAATGGGAGCGCTGTCTCAGGGTGGTTGTCGGCGAAATTGTAGTGGCGGTGAAGATGCCGCCTACCCGCGGTTGGACGAAAAGACCCCGGAACCTTTACTGTAGGCTGATATTGGATTTTGATCCGATATGTGTAGCATAGGTGGGAGGCTTTGAAGCTCCGGCGTCAGCTGGAGTGGAGCCGCCAGTGAAATACCACCCTTGTCGTATTAAGATCCTAACTCCGTAAGGAAGACAGTGTCAGTTGGGCAGTTTAACTGGGGCGGTTCCCTCCTAAAAGGTAACGGAGGGGCCCAATGGCACCCTCAATCCGATTGGAAACCGGATGTTGAATGTAAGGGTATATGGGTGCTTGACTGTGAGGGAGACATCCCGAACAGATAGGAAACTAGGGCCTAATGATCCGGTGGTTGCGTGAGGAAGCGCCATCGCTCAACGGATAAAAGGTACTCCGGGGATAACAGGCTTATCGGGTCCGAGAGTTCACATCGACGACCCGGTTTGGCACCTCAAATTGGGGTGTTCTTACAGAAATGTAAGATTAGTATTGGCTAATAACGGTGAAACCCTAACCAAGAAAGGCGGGCAATACCGTGGGAAGTCTAATTAGCAAATGGCAAATAGCAAATAGCAAATAGTTTATAGGAAACAGCCAATTAGCTATAAGCTGTCAGCCATAAGCTAAAATGACCCCGTAACGACTGATCCCTGATGCTAAGTCAGGGTGAGATAGCATCCCTTGCTTTACGCAAAATCTTAGATGCTATCATACGCCAACCCTTCCTTAAAACTGTTTTAAGAAGGTGAAGATATAGTCTACACCCATACGAAAGTGTGGAAGTGTGCGATGTCGGCTCGTCCTATCCTGGAGCTGGAGAAGGTTCCAAGGGTCCGGCTGTTCGCCGGTTAAAAGGGCACGCGAGCTGGGTTCAGAACGTCGTGAGACAGTTCGGTCTCTATCCACCGTGGGCGTAGGATTCTTGAAAAGGAGCTGTTCCTAGTACGAGAGGACCGGAACAGGCGCACCTCCGGTGTACCAGCTATCCTGCCAAGGGTAAGGGCTGGGTAGCCGCGTGCGTTAGGGATAAGCGCTGAAAGCATATAAGCGCGAAGCTCGCCTTGAGATTAGGAATCCCTTTCTGATTTATCAGGATGAAGGGCACTCAGAGACTATGAGGTTGATAGGATGCAGGTGTAAGGCTCGTAAGAGTTTCAGCCGAGCATTACTAATTGCCCGATAGATTTGATATCCAGCCTTATTTTCTTTTTATAAAAGATGATATTGTCTTAATTTTGGGGGTGCTCATACTGAGGAGGCCACACCCGTTCCCATTCCGAACACGGCCGTTAAGCTCCTCAAGGCCGATGGTACTATTCCCGCGAGGGATTGGGAGAGTAGGTAAGTGCCCCCTTTTTTCTTTCTCTCAATTGGGGACGGGTTCACATTTATTTATGGGAAGAAACGCCCGGCAGACAGTCGCTGATATTCCATACCACATAATTAACCGCGGAAATAACCGCCAGCCTATTTTCCTCCGTGATGATGACTACCAGTTTTTCCTTAACGCTCTTGCCTTAGCTAAAGTAAAATATCCATGTAAGATTTACAGTTTTGTTTTGATGACGAATCATATACATCTTTTGCTTGAAGCAGTAGGAGAGAGTAGAAATCTGGCTTATTTCATGAAGCATATTACCCAGAGGCATGGCCAGTATATAAATAAGAAATATAAACGTTCGGGGACCTTATGGGCAGGCAGGTTTAAAAGCAGCCCGATTTCTACTGACCGTTATTTATTAGCATGCAGCCGATATATAGAAATGAATCCGGTTAGAGCTGGTATAGCCAAAAATCCAGATAGTTATTATTTTAGTAGTTATGGCGCGAAGATAGGGTTAAGAGAAATAAAATGGATAGATTACGACCCCGTATATTTATCCTTAGGGAATACAAAACAGGATAGGCAAAAAGAATACAAGAGGTGGATTCAGGAAAGTATTTCCAATAACGAATCGGAATCTATTAGAAGAACTATTAATAGAAACTGGGCTTATGGCAATGCCCGGTTTAAGGAAGAGATGGAAGGGGTTTTAGGCCGCAGGTTTGAAATCAAAAAGGCGGGTAGAAAATATAAATGTGAACCCGTCCCCGATTAAAAGGAGGATTAATCATGGCTAACGATGAAAACAGAGAGCGGCCGGTATATGATGATGAAATAAACTTAATGGATTATATAAAGGTCATCATAAAGAGAAAGAAAATAATTTTAGGAATATTTGTTGTTTGCGTTGCGGCCGCGGTAGTTATAAGCCTTTTAATGCCTAAAGTATATCAATCGGCGGCCTTAATAATGGTTACGGACCAAGAGCTGAAAGATTCTCTCTCTACCCAGAAAGCTTTATTGAAGTCAAATGCGGTTTTGGAAAGAGTGGGTAACAGGTTAAACTTAACTGATTCTTCAGGCGGCCGGTTTAACCCCAATGATATATCCGGAAAGTTGAATGTAAAAGAGGTAAAGAAAACAAATATCCTCCGGTTAGAGGCAAAGGATTCGAATCCTGAGACCGCGAAAGAATTAGCCAATGCCTGGGCGGATGAATATATAAAATACAGCCGAGAGATTATTTCCGGAAAGGTGAAAAACTCAGGAGATTTTATTACCAGCCAGTTTGAGATTGCAAAGAGAAACCTTAGTCGAGCTGAAGGAAAAGTTAGAGATTTCAAAGATAAACACAGGATGAATTTAATGCTGGCGGAGTTAGAAATAAAGAAAGGCGGGCTGAACAGCCGTAGAGAAGAACTTATGGACTTAGTTTCTTCTCTAAAAACAAAAAAAGATTCTCTGAAAGAACTACAAAAAGAAATAGCAAAACAGGATAAATTTATTATTGTTTCTAAGGCAATAACTGACGATGCTTTATGGCAGAAGGAAGGCGGAGAAAACAACCTTGGAGATTTCAATAAGAAGAAACTAAGGAGTGAAGAAATAAACCCCATCTATCAGAATCTTGAAACCCGAATTGTAAATACCAACATAGAACTTAATACTTTAGAACCTAAAGTTGAATATTTAAAGAAGTCGATAGCATCGCTTGAGAAGGAAATCAATGAATTAGAAAAGACTATTAATCAGAATCAATTCGAATTGACATGGCTGAAGCGCCAGGTAGGAATTTATAAAATAACCTACGATAATTTATCGGCTGAGATTGAGAACGCGCGCGTTGCCAGAATAACGGTATTAGGCAATGTCAAGGAGATTTCCCCTGCTGTTAAGTCAAAATCTCCTGTTGAACCAAAGAAAAGGCGAATGGTTACTATTTCGGCAGTCTTAGGCTTGATGTTAGGCGTATTCATCGCCTTTTTTGTGGAGTTCTGGCAGAATAAATAATTGGGGACGGGTTCATATTTTTCTTAAAGGGAGAAAAGCGGTGCGGCCGGGAACATCTGCGAGGCGGCCGAAGGGACTCTTCGTAGGTGTCATAGGCTATCAAATCTTGACAGGCTGATTCCGGTGGGTGACTTATACCGACGAAAAACTGAAGGATATCGGCGGTTTTTTCGGGGTTGGAGAATCCGGCGTGTCCCAAGTATGCAGGTGGGTTAAAGATAAAATCAAAAAAGACAAAAAGCTTGAAAGAAAAATCTCAAAGATTGAAAAAAAGATAAAAGTGGGAAGAATGAAGACCTGTCCCCTTTTTTCACGCAAAGGCGCCAGGACGCAAAGAAAGATAAAAAAATATGGAGAATAAAAGGGAGTTCCACACCAAGGCGCGAAGATAAAGAAAGCATATGACTGAGAATCTGTCGCTATTGTTTATGATGGGATGAAGTTCTATGAGGGATTCAGAGCGGATATTCTTGTAGATTTAAAACCTTAGCGCCTTTGCGTGAGAATGGCTTATAAATGGAAAATGAAGCTTGCCTTTTTTTCTTGACATATAGAGATAAAAAATTTAAAATATTGTTCAATTTTTGAACAACTGGCATAATGGATCCAACAAATCTTAACACTAAAGAAGATATTTTTAATATTTTGCGCCTTTTATCTTCAGATGAAGATCTAACCCAAAGAGATGCATCAATGCACTTAGGTTTTTCTCTGGGTAAAACTAACTACCTATTAAAGCTGCTCATCAAGAAAGATCTGATTAAAATTAAAAACCTAATTTCTGAAGGCAACAAAGCGAAGAAGGTGAAGTATCTTTTAACCAAAAAAGGGTTAAAAGAAAAGATAAATCTTACTTATCATTTCCTGCAGCGAAAAGAAGCTGAATACAATTCCATCAAGAAGGAATGGAATGCTCTGGTTAATCGGGAAAATGCTGTGTCCTATACCCTTGCGGGCACAGGCACCCTTGCGGGCACAGGCGGGCACAGTCACCCTTGCGGGCACAGGCGGGCAAATAATGCTAACCGCATGATTTGGGTTAATCAGAAACAAGTGGAGGACATAGAACAATAAACGCTACAAACTCTATAAACTCTATGAACGTAACAAACGCATTCTGGTATCCTCTCTACACCCGTTCCCGCCACGAGAAGTTCGTAGAGTCAGCCCTTATAAAAAAAGGAATAGAATCTTTTACACCCACAGTGCTTTTAAGAAGAAGATGGTCAGATCGGATAAAGTTTATCGAACAGCCGCTTTTTAGAAGCTATTGCTTTGCTAAATTTTCTCTACAAGATAAAATAAAAATTATTTCACAGCCCGGGGTAACAAACATTGTTCATTTTAAAAATCAATATATACCTATCCAGGATAGCGTTATTGATTCGTTGAAAATATTGATTAAAAACAAGGTTAAAATTGACCCCCATCCTTATTTAAAGATAGGCGATAAAGTTATAGTTAAGGACGGCCCTTTAAAAGGGGTTGAAGGCTGCATCATAGAAAAACGGAGCAAAAACACAACCTTAGTAATTTCCATAGAAGCAATAACTTCGTCAGTAAAATGTGTTGTTGACTCTGCGGATATCGAACCGGCTTAGACACAGATGGCGCGTATGAATACAGAGGGGGAGTATATTTATAATGACCTAATCTATAGAATAATAATTGGTACAGCTAAAGTTAATATAAAAAGGTTTATCTACACATAGTTTTTATCAATGTTATCTGTGTAATCTGTGCTCAAATGGGAGTGAGAGGGACGAAGTCCGCCCGGAAATAATTGGGGACGGGTTCATACTTTTCTTAAAGGGAGAAAAGCGGTGCGGCAGGGAACATCTGCAAGGCGGCCGAAGGGACTCTTCGTAGGTGTCATAGGTTATCAAATCTTGACAGCCTGACCCCAGTGGGTGACCTTAACGCCTTTGCGTGAGAATGGTGAGTTTGGCCTGGAAAAAACTATAGAATGGTATAAAAATTATGAGCTATGAATCAACAACCATAAGTCTTGCTCTTTACGCTACGTGCCTTACCCTTTGCGCTACGCGTTCGCTGGAGGGTTAGAGAAGACAATTGAGTGGTATAAGGAGAATGAAGGAGTAACGTGAGACGTAGGAGATAACATTTGAGAGCAGCTATCGATATTCGTTCTACCGGCTTCAGACGTTATTTTGCCAACACCTCATGGCTGATGGGCCACCGTGTGTTGAGCATGGCCGTTGCGCTCTTTGTGGGTGTCTATGTTGCCCGGTATCTCGGGCCGGAGCGGTTCGGGCTTTTGAGCTATGCTGGCAGCTTTGTGGGGCTGTTTACAGTGCTGGCAACCCTGGGGCTTGACGGCATCATGGTACGGGAATTGGTCAAGACCCCGGAGCGCAGGAATGAACTGATTGGCACAGCCTTCTGGCTTAAAGCGGGCGGCGCAATTTTTATGTGGATTGGGATTGCCGCGGCAATTCCGTTTACTCATAATGATACGCAAACAAATGTTCTTATTGCCATCATTGCCTTTGGTGTCATCTTCCAGGCCTTTAATGTCATTGATTTTAATTATCAGGCAGAGGTAAAATCCAAATTTGTGGTGTATGCCCAGTTTGTCTCTCTTGTGGTTTCTTCCATAACCAAATTGATTTTTGTCTGGATAGCAGCCCCTCTTGTATGGTTTGCGTGCGTATTTTTGCTTGATGCGGTTGTGCGGGCAGTTGAGCTGACTGCTATGTATCTGAAGAATAGTGGCAAGATATGGTATTGGAAATGGCGAGGGGAGATTGCTAAAGAGTTATTAAGGGATTCCTGGCCGCTGATATTGTCGGGGATGGTAATTTCGGTCTATATGAAAATAGACCAGGTTATGATTAAGGAGATGCTGGGGGCCGAACAGGTAGGACATTATGCGGCTGCGGTAAGATTAAGCGAAGCATGGTATTTTGTGCCAATGGCAATTACGTCGTCTGTTTTTCCTGCTATTATCAACGCTAAAAAGCAGAGTGAAGCGCTTTACTATCAAAGGTTGCAGAAACTTTATGACCTGATGGTCTGGCTCGCCGTGACTATTGCCTTGCCCACAACCTTTCTGGCATCTTGGGTGATCAGGGTCTTGTATGGAGAGGCTTTTTCCCCGGCAGCAGGAGTTTTGAGTATTCATGTCTGGGCTGGGGTGTTTGTGTTTTTGGGGGTGGCGAGTGGAAAGTGGTTACTTATTGAAAATTTACAGATTTTTTCTACAATAAATACAAGTATAGGCGCTATAGTCAATATAATTTTAAATTATATTTTGATAAAAAGTATGGGAATTAATGGTGCGGCGATATCAACATTAATATCATATCTTATTGCAGCTTATTTATGTTTGTCATTTTTTGACAAAACAAGAATAAACTTTATGAATTTAACAAAAAGTTTATTCTTTAAAGGAATTATTAATGTTAAAACAAATAGTTAAAATAATTTTACCCCAAAAAATAATAGATGGGTTGAACGATATTAAAAATAATTATTTTGATGGATATGCTCTTAAATCATATTCCCAGGAAGGGGAAGATATGATTTTAAGAAGAGTGTTTGAGAAACAAAAAAAAGGTTTTTATGTCGATGTTGGTGCGCATCATCCAAAGCGATTTTCTAATACACTTTTTTTCTATAAAAAAGGGTGGAGTGGCATAAACATAGATGCAATGCCAAGCAGTATGAGTTTGTTTAATAAGATTAGACCAAGAGATACCAATCTGGAGCTTCCCATTTCAGATAGAAAACAAAAATTAAAATATTATATGTTTAATGAGCCTGCATTAAACAGCTTCTCAAAAGAGCTGGCAGAAAAAAGAGCCGGCAAGGATAATTATAAGATTATATCTGAAAAAAACATGGAGACATCAACTCTTGAAGAAATTTTTGAAAAACATTTACCATCTGGGCAGGAAATTGACTTTATGTCTATTGATGTTGAAGGGCTTGATTTACAGGTTCTTAAATCAAATAATTGGAAACAATTTAGACCAAAATTTGTACTGGTAGAAGTTTTAGGTAGTTCAATCAAAGATATAGCAAATTCAGAAGAATATAAATATCTTAATGGGTTTGGATATGAATTTTTTGCAAAGGCTGTAAATACCGTTATTTTTCGAAGAGAGGATATTAAACAGATATGATTGTGAAAAAGTCCCTCATTAAACTGAAAGATGGGCTGGTGAAGACTATTGGGTATTTTGAAAGATTGTTGAGTTCTGAATTAAATTCTAAATAGAGGTCGATGTGCAAGAAATTTCATCAGACGTTTTTAATCCCCCTCATTCGCTAAAGACAGCGGTTCTGTTTCTGGTCTTCAACCGTCCTGATACTACAAAGCAGGTATTTGAGGCTATCCGCCAGGCAAAACCGCCACGGCTTTATGTTGCCGCCGATGGGCCAAGGGATGACAAACCCGGCGAGCAGGAGAAATGCGAGCAGGTGCGCCGGATCGCAACACAGGTTGATTGGGATTGCGAGGTAAAAACACTTTTCAGAGATAAAAACTTAGGATGCCGGATAGGCGTGAGTACTGCCATTGACTGGTTTTTTGAGAATGAAGAAGAAGGTATCATTCTGGAAGACGACTGTCTGCCGAGTCAGAGTTTTTTCTGGTTTTGTGAGGAATTGCTGGAGCGGTATCGGAATGATATGCGGGTTTGGCATATTGCTGGGAATAATTTTCATAATAGCTGGATTAGAGATAAAGATTATAGTTATTATTTTTCATATTACGGGTCTATATGGGGATGGGCTACTTGGCTACGAGCTTGGAATTATTATTCATGTAACATGAATGGATATAATGAGATAAAAACAAAAGAATATTTAAATGACTTGTTTGGAAATAAAAAAGAATCTGAATTTAGAATAGCTAATTTTGATGCAATTAAAAACGGACTAGATACATGGGATTTTCAATGGGCCTATACAAAATTTATTAATAGTGCGTTATCAATAGTGCCAAATGTGAATTTGATTAAAAATATTGGTTTTAATCATGATGCTGCTCACACAGTAATATCTGATGGTAGAGAAAATATGATCATTAATAATATTATATTTCCTATAAAGCATCCGTTTTTTGTAATTCGCGATAAGAAATCTGACGATAAATTTTTTAAAAGCATTGATAATAGTAGAAATATTTTAAAAAAAATAAAAAACAGGATATATAAGTATTTAAAATGAAAATATCAATAATCACCACAGTCAATCACAATATTGGCGATGATTTTGTTAGAGAAGGAATAATTTATCTTTTTAAGCAAAAATTTAAAAACACTACACTTAACTTTGAACTTATCCATAAACATTCTCCGATTACTACACGTTATGGCTTCGAATGGTTTCGGAATTATAGATTTTCGAAATATGTTGATCGGGTTCTTCCACTATCCCTAAGTAAGGATAGGGTTTTAGAAGCTGATATATTGGTGCAAAGTGGCGCTCCTGTTTATTGGTGTCATCCGGAAACAGGTGGACCGTATTGCTCTGACAACGAATGGTTTAACCCATTAATCAAAAGGCGTTATTTAAAAACAGCATTTAAAACGCCATTTTTAAATTTGGCAGCCGGGACTTGTCAAAAGTATGATAGCGATGGATCTGAATTCGATAGCCGCAAGTCTTGCCAAGATTACATTAAAGAGCTGCAAGGTTTAACAAAGGTAACCACTGTAAGAGATAAACTTGCAAAAAAAGTTTTAAATAATATGGGCTTTGATGTTTCAGTTACTCCTTGCTCCTCAATTTTTGCCCCTGAATCGCTTGGTATCGAAATAGGAAATCCTGAATATGTAGCTTTGAACTACATGAAGGGGGGGGGGCATTATATTTTTGGGCAAAAAATTGATTCTAAAAAGTGGGAAAATAATTTTAAGAGATTTTATAAAACAATATCTAAATTTGAAAAATGTATATTTGTTTGTCACAATCAGGATGAAGTAATGAATGCAAAAAAAATTGATCCTAATGCAAATATATTTATTTCACATGATTATAAAGATTACATTAAATTTTATTCTAAGGCAAAATTTGGAATAATGAATAGAGTTCATGGCGCATTTTTAATCGCTTCATTCGGTCGGCCTGCTGTGCTAATTGGTAACGATTCAAGGGTTAAAATGTCAGAGGAAATTGCATTGTCATATACGTTTGTTAATAATGCAGACTTGGATTGGCTTTTAGTACAATATGAATATTTAAAAAAAGGTGGTGATAATTATTCGCAGAAGTTTAATGGGATTAAAAAGAAAGCATATAACGACTACCAGGAAGCATTAAGTATTCTATAAATGAGAATTTATTTAATAGCTTTTAAGATATTAAAGCTGATTTATAATATCTGTTTATATTTCTTAGGTTATTTTATTGCATTTAGTTATCATTCACCAGAAGCTGAGAATAAAATATTCATCATCCGTCTCGACGCTATTGGAGATTTTATCCTTTGGCTCGATTCCGCCCGGCATTTCAGAAAAATTTATCCCAATAAAAAAATTATCCTGTTAGGAAATCAGATATGGACTGATCTGGCAAAAAAATTCCCATACTGGGATGAAGTGTGGGAGTTAGACAGGCGTAAATTCTATCGAAATCTGCCATATCGAGTGCGTCTGCTTAAAAAAATCCGCAAGGCTGGCTTTGATATAGTTATACAGCCCACTTATTCCAGGGAGTTTCTGTACGGCGATGCAATCGTCCGGATCAGTGGGGCACGAAAAAAGATTGGATCTGTGGGTGATTGTAGTAATATTCGGCCAATAGAGAAAATGATTAGTGACCAATTTTATACTCAATTGATACCGGCTAATCCAAAACCACTTATGGAACTTAAACGCAATGCCGAATTTGTAAGGGGGTTAGGTTATGAATTCCAGGCCGCTTTGCCTGATATGATGTCTGTTGTACAAGGCATAAATAACCCTGTTGCAAATAATTCACCTTATTTTGTGTTATTTCCAGGAGCATTATTGACAGAAAAACAGTGGCCTGTTGAAAAGTTTTCTGAGTTTGCCTCATCGGTATTTCATGAAACAGGTATGTCAGCAATTATTTGTGGAGGACAAGCTGAAAGACAATTAGGCAAAACTTTAATTGCTATCATGGATATCCCTGTTGTAAATATGATTGGTGAAACAAGCTTGACTGAACTATCGGCAATTATTAAAGACGCTCAATTCTTATTGAGCAATGACACAAGTGCTGTTCATATTGCTTCGGCTGTTGCCACGCCTGCTTTTTGTATTTTAGGTGGCGGTCATTATGGTCGATTTATGCCCTACGATATAGAAAATGAAACTAAAAAACTACTTCCTGTTGCAATTGTCTATCAAATGGATTGTTTTAACTGTAATTGGCGTTGCCGATATTTTGTTGAAGAAGGTAAGCCATTTCCCTGTATTGAAAAAATCTCAGTTGAAGAAGTATTTGCCGCAGTTCAATCATTGATTAAGGAATAACATCAACTGGGTATTATCCGATGAAAATCGCCATAAAGAGTTGTGCATAAATGTCAGAATAATTAGGGACGGGTTCATATTTTTCTTAAAGGGGGAAAAGCGATGCGGCCGGGAACACCTGCGAGGCGGCCGAAGGGACTCTTCGCAGGTGTCATAGGTTATTACAAAAAGCTTGAAAAAAAGATAAAAGTGTGAAGAATGAAGACCTGACCCCTATGTTTTTCATTCGATCTGGAAAAGGATTACATAACCGCAAGAGGAAGGCAAAGAGACAGGGACAGGGTCAGGGTTAGGGACTTACTCGGTTATTGGTGTACGATTAAGCTTGGGATTCCAATGGCGGATTTGGCAAAAAGGCTTAACATGACGCTTGTGGCGGTGAGCTACGCAGTAAAAAGAGGAGAGAAGATAGCGAAAGAATCAGGCTTTCATCTGGACGATTGAGTTGTTTGATTATTTAAGGACGTCTTCCTCACTCACGTTTGTGTTTATGAGGTAGGCCGTTGGGACTGAGAGGGCGAAGCTTTATATATGAGAGATTAATAAAATTACAAGTCTGAGGGTAACAACGGATGAGGGAAAATGTAAATAGGCGTAATTCTTTTAAAACATTTGACAAGATGTCTATCATTTTAGTAAAACATTTGACAAGATGTCTATAAAATGATAAATTAGAGATATGAATTTGAATCAGTTTTTAGAATTAGATAAACTTGCCAAAAAAGATGGGAGACAGTATCCTAAGAAAAGAGATCTTTACAATCAGGTTATTTCCGAAAAGGGCAAACATTTCATAGGTATAGTAGGCCCGAGAGGGGTTGGAAAAACAGTATTGCTTAAGCAAGTTGCAATTGAAATAAAGGATGCCTTTTATTTATCAGCGGATACTCTTGAAGAGAACAATCTATTTGAGGTTGTTAAGGTATTGATTGAACGTTATAAAATCAAGCTGTTATTACTTGATGAAGTGCATTTTCAAAAAGAGTATGAACAAAAATTAAAGAAGATATTTGATTTTCTTAATATCAAGTTAATATTTACCAGTTCTGTATCTTTGTCGATATTTGAGTCTTCATACGACCTTTCCCGGCGGGTTAAACTGCTTTATCTATATCCTTTTTCTTTCAGAGAATATCTTTTTTTCAAAGAAAATCTTTCCTTGCCGGCATTAACATTGGATAAGATTATGAAAAAACAATGGCCAGGTGAATACCTGCGCTATGAATATTTATTCAAAGATTATCTAAAGGGGGGATTATTGCCGTTTTCACTTGAAGAAGCTGATATCTATTCTATTTTGAAAAATATTCTTGAGAAAATTATCAGAAGAGATATCCCTTCAGTCGCCGGAGTGCAGGTTAGTGAAATTGATACTATTGAGAAAGTACTTAAGTTCATCGGGAAGTCTCCCGTTGATGGGATAAATTTTACCTCAGTATCTAAAAATGCCGGAATTACCAAATATAAGGCTGATCAATATATCCGTTTACTTGAGAAGGCTTTTGTGTTGAATTTAGTGTTTCCTGAAGGAACGAATGTCCTTAAAGAGCCGAAGATTCTTATGTATCTGCCGTTCCGTTTACTCTATAAAGACTACAATGAATCAATTGGAGCAATTCGGGAAGATTTTTTTGCTGAGATGATGAGAATAAAAGGCTGGTCTTTCAGTTATCTTAAAACAAAAAGAGGGGGAAAGACTCCGGATTTCTTGATTAATACAGGAGACGAAAATATTATTTTAGAAGTTGGAGGCAAGGGTAAAGGCCGTCAGCAGTTTAAAGGAATAAAGGAGAAAAAGAATATGATATTGACTCATTCAGTTGAGACTGATGGGATTAAACGGCCGCTGTTTCTTATGGGGTTCATAAAATAATTGGGGACGGGTTCATATTTTTCTTAAAGGGGGAAAAGCTGTGCGGCCGGGAACATCTGCGAGGCGGCCGAAGGGACTCCTTGCAGGTGTCATAGGTTATCACAAAAAGCTTAAAAAAAGATAAAAGTGTGAAGAATGGAGACCTGATTTCTATATTTTCCATTCGATCTGGAAAAGGATTACATAACCGCAGGAGGAAGGCAAAGAGACAGGGACAGGGATAGGGACTTACTTGGTTATTGGTGTACGATTAAGCTTGGGATTCCAATGGCGGATTTGGCAAAAAGGCTTGACATGACGCTTGCGGCGGTGAGCTACGCAGTAAAAAGAGGGGAGAAGATAGCGAAAGGATCAGGCTTTCATCTGGACGATTGAGTTGTTTGATTATTTAAGGACGTCCTCTTCACCCAAAACTCCAACCATTAGTTGGAGAAATTAGCTGGACTCAAACGGATGTTATAAACTCAAAAAAGATTAATGGAGAGTAGCTATGCTGAATAATAAAAATATCTTAATCACCGGTGGTACTGGTTCTTTCGGTAAAAAATGTACAGAAATCATCCTGCAAAAATATAAGCCAAGACGCCTGATTATCTTCAGCCGTGACGAACTCAAGCAGTTTGAGATGGCACAGCAATTTCCTGACTCAAAATACGATTGCATTCGCTATTTCATCGGAGATGTACGAGATAAAGAGAGAATGTACCGGGCATTTCGTAATGTTGATTATGTTATTCACGCGGCAGCGTTAAAGCAAGTTCCGGTAGCCGAATACAATCCTTTTGAAGCTGTGAAGACAAATATCCTCGGCGGTCAGAATGTTATCAATGTGGCTATTGATCAGGGTGTTAAGAAGGTAATTGCTCTCAGTACCGACAAGGCGGCCAATCCTATAAATCTTTATGGCGCCACCAAGTTGTGTTCAGACAAATTATTCATAGCGGGCAACTCATACGTAGGACAAGAGCACACCGTTTTCAGTGTAGTTCGTTATGGAAACGTAATCGGTAGCAGAGGGAGCGTAATTCCATTTTTCTTAAAAAAGAGGGAAGAAGGAATCCTGCCAATTACCGATCCTCGGATGACGCGTTTCTGGATTACTCTGGAACAGGGTGTTGATTTTGTGCTTACTTGTCTAAAAGAAATGGTTGGTGGCGAGCTTTTTATCCCCAAAATTCCAAGCATGACTATGATGGATCTTGCTAAAGCTATTGCCCCAGAATGCAAGACGGAGATTATAGGTATCAGACCCGGTGAAAAGCTTCATGAAGTTATGGTACCGAAGGATGACGCGTACAAAACCATTGAGTATGAGGACAAATACATAATCAAGCCGGATTTCAGATTTTTTGGACGTCGGTTTAATTCCGACGACGGCAAGCCTGTTCCGGATGATTTTGAATATAATTCTGAAACGAATCCATGGAAACTCAGTATAGATGAAATGAAAGATATTATAAGAAACCTATGATTCCCTACGGCAGACAGACAATTGATGAAGACGATATCCGGGCCGTTACAGAAGTCCTCCGTTCCGATTGGCTTACCACTGGCCCGAAAGTGGAGGAATTTGAACAGGCAGTTGCTGATTATGTAGGGGTAAAATATGCAGTAGCGGTGAACAGCGGAACAGCCGCCCTGCACTGTGCCATGTATGCTCTGGGGATCGGCCCAGGTGATGAAGTCATTGTTCCGCCCATGACATTTGCGGCTACAGCCAATTGTGTTGTTTATCAGGGCAGAACTCCTGTATTTGCCGATGTTGATCCGGACACTCTTCTTCTTGATCCGGCAAAGGTGGAAGAAAAAATTACAGAAAAGGCCAGGGCTATAATTGGTGTGGACTATGCCGGGCAGCCTTGTGATTGGGACAGATTGCGGGAGATTGCGGACAAACATAAACTGAGGCTGGTGGCGGACGGCTGTCATGCTCTTGGCGCAGAATACAAAGGTCGCAAGGTTGGATCTCTTGCCGACATGACTATTTTCAGTTTTCACCCTGTAAAGCATATTACAACCGGCGAGGGAGGTATGATCACCACGGATGATGCCGAATTAGCTGAACGAATGCGCTTATTTCGGACTCATGGCATCACACGCGACCCTAAGCAATTCGCTCTTTCAGATGAAGTCTCTATGCCATCTGCTCCAAGCTCTATGCTCCTTGCTCCATGCTCTTTGCCCTTCTATTACGAGATGGTTGATCTTGGCTACAACTATCGTATCACCGATTTTCAGTGCGCCCTTGGCATTTCCCAGTTGCAAAAGCTACCGAAATTTTTGGAGCGAAGGCGCAAGATCGCTGCTCGTTATGATAAAGCGTTAAAGAGCATTCCCGGAATAGAACCACTTGGTCTTCGCGCCGACGTCTTACCCTCTGCGCAAAGCGAAAATCGTGCTTCGCCTTCTTCTTCTGACTCTCTGCTCTCTGCTCCTTGCTCCCTGCACAGTTATCATCTCTATGTGATTAGGATTGATTCAAATATTTTGGGTATTGACAGAACAACACTTTTTACCAAACTATGGGAAAAAGGCATAGGCGTAAACGTTCACTACATACCCGTGCACCTGCAGCCGTTTTACAGGGAGAAATTCCATACGAGCCCTGGTTTGTGCCCTATTGCCGAAGCGGCTTATGAACAAATTATTTCCATCCCGATGTTTCCTGGGATGATGGATGCAGATGTTAAGGCTGTTATTGAAGCCATAAGCACATCTATCAAGGAGGACAAATTTAAGTTATGAGGCACTGCAAAAAATGTTTCATGCCAGATACCAGACCCGGTTCGATATTTGACGAGGAAGGTGTATGTCAGGCGTGCAGAAATTATGAAAAGCGGAGCAGTACGGACTGGGATTTAAGAAAGAAAGAGTTGGATGAACTTTGTGATAAGTATCGAAGAAATGATGGATATTATGATTGTTTAATCCCGGTAAGTGGTGGAAAGGATAGCCATCGAATTGTTTATGAAATGAAGATGTTAAGAAATATGAATCCCCTCTTGATAACCATTGGGGATGCCTTTACAAAAACACAAGCGGGGCTCAAAAACTATCGAAATCTCGGCGAAACATTTAATTGTGACCATATACTTTTCGATTTGAGCATTGATTTATTTAAACGAGTAACGCGGATTGCTTTTGAGAAAACTGGTGAACCGCTTAAATTCATAGAAGCTGCCATTTATACTGTGCCCATGAAAATGGCGATAAAATTAGGGATACCACTCGTTATGTTTGGCGAGAACGCTTCCTTTGAATATGGGGCAACTGATAGCGAGAGCAATTCTGCCAATGAAACTGTGAAACGTATTTTTGAATCAATCGATGTGAATTTTTGGTTGGAAAACGGTGTTTCAAGGAAGGAGATAAATGCCATTATCCCACCCACAAACGATGAATTGGAAGAAACTAATCCTTTAATTCTTTATCTTAGTTATTATGTTCCTTGGAGCAGCACCGTTAATAGAGGTATCGCTATGAGGTATGGTTTTTCTGATTTAGCTCATGAGTGGATTAGAGAAGGGTATATTGAAAACTATGAGCAAATTGATTCAGTCGCTTACATCATTCATCTTTGGATGAAATACCCCAAATTTGGTTTTCAAAGGACTTCCGATATAGCCAGCAGGCAAGTAAGAAAGGGATTGCTCAGTTTGTCGGAAGCAAAAAGAATAATAAATGAGTATGATCATATGATTGACCAGCGGGCATTGGAAGATTATTGCAGTACCCTTGGATATAGCAAAAAAGAATTCTGGGACATTGTTGACCAATTCTGGAATCCGGCATTATTTGAGAAGGTAGATGGTATTTGGATAAAGAAAAAAGACGTATTCAGCGAAAATATGAAAGGATAAAATGATGGGAAAGTTTACAGATCAGATGCAGCAGTGGTCATCAGAATTTGGCAAGGAATATACAGAGCGCAATCCCCATATCATAGAAGTAATGGATGGACTTTATAAAAAACAGTTCGGTTTGACACGGACCGAGCTCAATTTGACGTTTTTAGGTAATTTCGACCGTTCGATAAAAATCCTTGAAGTCGGATCAAACGTTGGTGCGCAATTGCATGGATTACAGAGTATCGGATTTGAAAATCTCTATGGAATAGAGTTGCAACCATACGCAGTTGAAGTCTCCAAACAAAATACTAAAAACATCAATCTAATACAGGGCTCAGCCTTAGATATTCCCTTTAAGGATTCCTATTTTGACCTTGTGTTTACTTCTGGAGTTCTCATTCATATACATCCTGATGATTTAAATATTGCCATAAGAGAAATATATAGATGTTCAAGTGAATATATTTGGGGATTTGAATACTATGCAGATAAGTATTCGGAAATACCATATAGAGGACGTCGGAATCTTTTGTGGAAAGCCGATTTTGCAAAGCTGTATCTCGATAAATTTAGAGATTTAGAATTAGTTAAGGAAAAACGTATCAAATATCTTGATAATGATAATGTAGATTCGATGTTTCTGATCAGGAAAAGAAGCTCAAAAAATGATTGAGAATAAAGTCATTGCAATTATTCCTGCCCGCGGTGGAAGCAAACGCATACCGAATAAAAACATTAAACCATTTGCTGGTCAGCCTATTATTTCATATTCTATTAAAGCTGCTCAGGCAACTGATTTATTTGACAGGATCATTGTTTCTACTGACTCCGAGGAAATTGCTGAAGTGGCGAAAATCTGGGGTGCGGAAGTGCCTTTTATCCGGCCCCCTGAACTTGCGGATGATTTTACCGGTACTGTTCCTGTGTTGCTTCATGCACTGAACTGGTTAAGTGGGCATGGCTTCGCTGTAGATTATTTTTGCTGTATCTATGCAACGGCTCCATTTGTCCAGCCGGAACATATAATAGAAGGTTTCACCCTTCTGAAGAAGAGAAACGCCACAACTGCTTTTTCTGTAACGACATTCCCCTATTCCATATTCAGGGCTCTTAAAATAGGTGGCGATGATCGTGTTGAAATGTTCTGGCCTGAACACGAAAATTCCAGATCAAATGACCTCCCGGAGGCATATCACGATGCTGGCCAATTTTATTGGGCAAACGCAAAAAACTATCTAAAAGAAAAACAATTTTATTCAAAAGATTCTGTCCCAGTTATTTTGCCCCGTTATCTGGTTCAAGATATTGATACGCCCGAAGATTGGGAAACAGCCGAAAAAATGTACTCAGTTTTGCAGATGGATAAGATCAAATGAACAAGAATCTGATTGTCCGTACAGACGCATCTATTCAGATTGGCACGGGGCATGTTATGCGCTGTCTTATCCTTGCGGACGAACTGCGCGGGCGCGGCGCGGAGGTTGTCTTTGTCTGTCGAGAGTTTGACGGAAACCTTTGCGGTTATATTGAAGAAAAAGGCTATATTGTTTATCGTCTTCCTGTATCTGCTGTACAGGAGCAGAATATTGAAAGCGGCTTAAAACATGCGGTATGGCTTGGCATTGACTGGCAGACCGATGCAAGGCAGGTGGAAGAGATTATCAAAAATCTTGAGGCTACTCCTGACTGGCTTGTGGTAGATCACTATGCCCTTGATGAAAGATGGGAAGGATATTTGCGGCCATATTGCAAAAAGATCATGGTGATAGATGATCTTGCCGATCGTATGCATGACTGTGATCTCCTTCTGGATCAAAATTTTTATGAGAACCTTGAAAGCCGGTATGATAAGTTAGCACCGTCCCGGTGCAAAAAACTGCTCGGCCCTAAATATGCCCTTTTGCGACCGGAGTTCAGGAAAGCGCGGAAAAACTTAAGGAAGCGTGATGGACACGTAAAAAGAATAATGACCTTTTTTGGGGGGAGCGATTCGACCAACGAAACAGCAAAGGCACTGGAAGCAATACGCATGTTAAACAAGCCGGATATTGTGGTGGATTTGGTGGTGGGGGATTTCAACCCGCATCGCGAAGTCATTGAACAGGCTGCTTCTGATTTGCCCGATTGCACCTGTCATTTTAATGTGAAAGATATGGCTTCGCTTATGGCCAAGGCCGATCTTGCAGTAAGTGCGGGGGGAACTACTGTATGGGAACGATGCTCCCTGGGCCTTCCCAGCTTGGTAGCCACCGTTGCAGAGAATCAGGAAAAGACTGTTTCTGACATGGCTGAGTCTGGTTATTTGTTGTTTCTTGGCCGATCTGAAGAAGTTTCAGTTCATTCTCTTTATCATGCACTTAAAATCGCGCTTCAATCCCCATGGCTTTTAATTTCATTTGCCCGAAAAACACAGTCTCTTGTGGATGGCAAAGGTGCAAAGCGAGTCGCCCAAGAGATGATGCCGCTTGAAATTACTTTGCGTATGGCAACCATGGATGATTGCGAAGCAATTTATAAGTGGCGCAATGCTGAAGAGACACGGAGGCATATTTTTAATCCTGAGCAGATTTCATTGGATGAACATCGTAGATGGTTCATGGAAAGCCTTGAAAACCCTAACCGACAGATATTAATTGCAGAGTTACACGGAAGATCTGCAGGGGTGCTTCGCTATGATATTTATGGTCGGTTAGCGGTAATTTCGATTTATACTGTGCCGGGCATTAAGGGTTATGGAATTGGGACGCAGATAATACGTATTGGCAGCAAATGGCTTCGGTGCCATTTTCCTGATGTTTATAAAATTCAAGCCAAAGTACTTCCTGAAAATGTAGTGTCGGAGAAGGCTTTTGTTAACGCAGGATATACCGAACATCACATAATCTATGAAGAGGTTCTGTTAGATGAGCTGTAAAAAAGAAATTAATATAGCCGGCCGCAAAATCGGCCCCGGCCATTCCCCTTTCATCATAGCCGAGATGTCCAGCAACCATAACCAGTCGCTTGACCGGGCACTGGCAATTGTTGAGGCTGCGGCCAAAGCAGGGGCGCATGCCGTGAAGCTTCAGACCTATACAGCCGATACTATGACCCTTGATATTGCTGAAAGAGAATTCTTTATCAATGATCCGGACAGCCTGTGGAAGGGCAAATTCCTTTATGAACTCTACAAAGAGGCATATACCCCGTGGGAGTGGCATAAACCTATTTTTGATCGATGCCGTAAGCTTGGCCTGATATATCTAAGTACTCCTTTTGATGAAACAGCGGTTGATTTTCTGGAAGAACTGAACGTGCCATGTTACAAGATCGCCTCATTTGAAAACACGGATATCCCGCTTATTCGCAAGGTTGCGGCTACGGGAAAGCCGATGATTATTTCAACCGGCATGGCAACAATCGCCGAACTGGACGAAACCATGCGCACAGCGCGCGAGGCAGGATGCAGGGATCTGATTTTACTCAAATGTACCAGTTCCTATCCCTCAACACCGGAAAATACAAACATCCTCACCATCCCCCATATGGCAAAGCTATTCAACCGCCAGATCGGTCTTTCCGATCACACCATGGGTATTGGCGCGGCCGTGGCCTCTGTTGCCCTTGGCGCAACAGTGATTGAAAAACATTTTACATTAAGCCGTGCGGACGGCGGCGTGGACTCGGCCTTTTCCATGGAACCGGATGAGATGCGTGCCCTTGTCATTGAAACCAAAAGGGCATGGCAGGCATTAGGCAAAATAACCTACGGCCCCACAGAAAAAGAGGAAAAATCCCTCATCTTCCGCCGCTCGCTCTATATAGTGCAGAATATGAAAAAAGATGACATTTTAACCAGAGAAAACATGAGGGCAATCCGTCCGGGACTGGGGCTGCCGCCAAAATATTATGACAACCTGCTTGGCAGGCGGGTAAACAAAGATGTGCAGAGCGGAACGGCGATGAGTTGGGATCTGATACGATGATGCAGGTAATGAAAGGATGCGAGTAGGTACAAAAGGGAACATCACTTTTAATGTTGGCACAATATTTTAGATTGCGGCTATAAAAGAATCCGAATTTAAATATCAATACTCAAAAAGCAAAATCCGGTGACCATTGAGTGAAGTAGTTTAGAACAGCCAAATACAAACTGTCAAGTGGGGTGGAAAGAGAGTGTATATAATTAGAAATAGGCGGTATCCTGTTGATATCTGGTCTGTCAAGAAATTTGGTTTGGAAGAATGGTGCAAGACACTATTTTGGCCTGTGCCTGATTGGAAATTGCGAGCCCTATACAATGATGTAGATGAGCTATATATCAAGATAATCAATGAAGTCGATTCTGAAATTGGTGACGCATTTTCTGTGATATTCAACTTGACAGCGGAGTACTATGTCTCGTTTATTAATGCTCTGATGGTTGTGGAACAGTTACGCAAGGCTGGCTTTTCTATAGAATATAGCAAGATAGCTCGCCATTATCCAGAATTGGTGGGTGGAGATCAAAGTGTATCAAGCCAGATAATGAAGGGATTCCTTCCAAGATCACCTTCTGCCTGGGAAAGAATTCGAGGTGCCGCAAGATCAATTCTTGAACAAGGTAAATACCATGGTCTTGATTTGAGTTATTATTTTGGGATATCTCATATGCCGCATTACCTGTGCTGTTATTATCCCGATAGAGACAAACAGTGGTATGCCAAATCTCACGGCAAGAATATCACAATCATTCACCCCCGTCAGCTCATACCCAAGAGACCTTTTCGGCATGCAAACAACTTTTCAGAGAATGATCGAGTTGTATACCGCTTGATTAGTGGATTAGGAAAAATAGCTGAAAAGTATAATGTTTGCTTAAATACCTTCCATATCGACCGTTTGCAAGGCATGACGTTGAGTTGCCTTAGGTCGGCGGGCGATTATATTGTACAGATTAGACAATTGCTGCAATTGAGGAAGCAAACGGCCATCCTTGTTGATGGGTTGGGAAATTTTTTCAAGAGAAGCTTATGTGTTGCAGGGAGAAGAGAAGGGTTCAGAATGGTGGGTTTCACTCATGGCAACACTGTAGGAATGAATAGAGTCGCTACCTTTTCCTACGTGGATATGGCTATGGTGGATACTTACGTGGTGCCTACCAAAGGAAGTGTCAGATTATTCTCCAAGCTGCAAGGACAATATCGTCTGCAGTATGAGAGTAAAGCGGAAGTTATTTCTTCTGATAATGATAGTTACAAAAAAATGTGGATGGAAAACAGGCGAAAGCAATTGCCACCTGCCATCAAGACAGTTATGGTGGTTGAGTGCGCCATAACTGGAAAAGTTGATAGAGATGTCTACTACTTCTGGCCGTATCAAGTTGACCTGATTCTTAGAGTCGGCAAGTTTATGAGCAAGTTGGGAGTTAAAACAATCTTGAAACGTCATCCTGATCGATTAGCAGAGAGTGAGGGTTTGTACGATTCATATTTTGATGAGTTGATGATAGAGCCTTTTGAGCAGGTTTACGAGAAGGCCGATGCTTTGTTCTTCCCATATATTACTTCAACGACGTTTGGGTTTTCTCTTCTCACGAATAAACCCATCATCTTTTTTGAGACAATGCTTGGGAGTGTTTGGGGTGAACTCTATGAACCGTTGAAGAAAAGATGCCGAGTTGTTCCTTCCCGGCTCGATGCCGAAGGAAGACTCATCTTTGATGAAGATGCGTTTGTTGAGGCCCTGCAAAGGAAACCGGAGCAGCCGGATGATGAATTCATCAGGATGTATATGTTTCCTTAGGAACTCAAGGTAACTTTATTTACCTCGTAAGCCCTATCACTTTTTTATTTTATGCAAGGTGGTTTGAGTGACATATCTGGTATATAGTTCCGTGCAAATTCAGGCTTTGGAAGAAGACATCGGATTAGAGAAATTGTAATGTATGAATTTTGCTTATCTTATCACAGCTTAGAAGGTGATTTTTTAACCGGTACGAAGTTAATCTATCATGTCGGTCCTTTGGCTGTAGCCCACGATTCTCCGTTGCCTCTCAAGCAGGTGGAGAATAATAAATGCGCAATCTTTGTGCTGGGGACGCCAATTCTTGGGGAAGAAATTGCATCCGGCGAGATAGCTGAGCAATTGCTCAACATGCTCAATCCAGTAGAGTATGATTTCTCCATTATCAATGGCACCTTTTTAATCATTATATACCAAAAGAACGCAGATCGGTTGGTCGTAATCAACGATCGTTTTGCTTCTATTGCTTTGTTTTGCCTGCATGCCGATTCATCTTTTCATGCATCAGTGAAATACTTAGATGTATGGCATTTGGTGCGGAAACAGTTAGATTTCCGGATAAATGAGAGCGCATTATATGAGTTCCTGCATTTGCAAAAACTGCTGGGTGACAAGACATATGACAACAAGTCTTTCTACCTGCTGGCGGCAAGCGTTCTCACGCTTGAGAATAATGTCCTGACCTGTCGCAAATACTGGCATCCTGATTGGAAGAAAGAGAAGTGGGCACTGGACGATTTCGCCCACCGTTTGGCCTACATCATTCAACATGCCATCATCAGGCGTACAAGTGATGGCAAGCGATGGGGCTTGTTGTTAAGCGGTGGATTGGATTCCAGAACTATCTTGGCGGGTTTTTCTGCGCCAGTAGAGTGTTTTACTATAGGTGGGCGCGAGAACGAAGAATATCAGGTTTCCCACGAATTGGCTTTAGCTAAAGGAGTTAATCATCACTTTGTTGAGCGTTCCTCCCAGCATTATGGTGACATCCTTTTTGAGAGTATCCGACTCAGTGGTGGCATGCAGGTGTTTGACCATGCGCATTTTTTAGGCATCGGTCCCCAGCTCAAACCAAAAGTAGACGTTGTTTTTCACGGCCATGGAATAGATTACTTTTTCCAGGGATTGTATTTGCCTACTGAAAGAGTATTCTGGCTCAACAGATCAACGTTTATCGAAAAGCTCAAAAAATTAACGTTAGAGAATTTGCCCGCAATCTATGCTTCCAGTATCAAATATAGGATGAAATCCGTTGATCCACTGATGATAGTACGAAATTCCTGCAGGCAGTCGGTACACGAGGCCTTTATGACATCTTTAGAGGAACACATGAAAAGGATGATCATTCCCTATATTCAGGATCCTTATGAGGTGTGGGAGCAGTTTCACATCGGCGATTTGTCCAGGCATTACACCTATCCCAATTTGTTGAGCATTCGCACCTATATTGAGGAACGTACTGTTGCCTTTGATAATGAATTGTTGGATTTGTACTTTCAAATGCCGGTAAAATACCGGCTTTCTGGCCGTGTTTTGAGAAGAACCTTGCAGTTTATGGATAAAGATTTGGTCTTGATACGCAATGCCAATACGGGGTATCCGGCCTACTTTTCTCCTTATAGGGCTACAATGTATAAATCGGGGTGTTTTCTGGCAAAGCGGCTTGGGTTGCAAAAAAGTCTGTCGAATAGTAATTTTGGGGTAGACACGTCACGTTCGTGGCCTGACCGTGCTGAACTGTTGAGACAAGTTTATGTCTTGCGAGAAATTATTTGTTCTTTGGCACAGTCAGAATACTTGGCCAGCATCAGCTTCATAGATATGGATCGGGTCAAGTATTATGCGGAGGAACATTTGGCTGGACGAGGAGACTATGCGGCTTTGTTGATGACATTGATTACGATTGATACTTTTTTGAGAATGACATAGATTATGATGTCAGAATGGTAGCGGAGGAGACTGGAATGCAAAAGTATGTTTGTCCAAATTGTAAATCCAGCGATTTTAATCAATCCAAAAACGGGTTTAAATGTGAAGCATGCGGGAGCAACTATGCAGTTCGGAACAATATTCCAATTTTCACGGATGGTTTGGCTTCCTTTTTTTGGGAGTTCCACAAGATAAAATGGAAGAGATGATAATCAGGGCTAAAACCGGTGATTGAGCGATTAAAACCTTTGGTCGAAAGAATGTAATTGATGAATATCCTTGTAGTAAGCAGCAAATATCCGCCAGAGTATGCCGGTTCAGCACTCAGGGCGCACAATACTTATAAGCGCTTAGCTAAAAGGTTCCGTCTCCAGGTTAAGGTGCTTGCCAGTTCTGTTAGTCATAACCGAAGCAAAAGTTATGAGTGGGAAGGAGTATCTGTCAAACTTATTGCCAATAAGTGGCATAGAAGATTTACTTTAAAAGAGTCTGATACCTCAGGAAAACGAATTGCAAAAAGGATTTGTAATAAGCTGTTTTCTTTCCGCAATTACTTGTTTGAGGCTTTGCCGACTTTTTTATATCTAATCAGGAATCAGGGCTGGTATGATGTTATTCATATCTTTGGCAATGTCAATGTTACTTCGGCAGCCATAAGCTACGCCAAGATAACCAAGAAGCCGATTATCATTGAACTGGTGAATCTTGTGAATAATCCCTATCAGTATGAACCTATGCTCGTTTCCGCCTTATGGGGCAAAGGTTTTCCAAAGCAGGCGTTAATAGTCTGTATCTCCGAAAAGCTCAAGGAAGTATGCCATAAATATGGGTATACCGATAGGGATATATGGTGTAGGCCTAATCCGATAGATGAAAATAAGTTCCACTTCGAACGAAACAAGAGACATCTATACAGAAGAAAAATGACTCAGTTTCAGGATTCAGATACTTTGATATTGCACTTGGCCAAATTTATGCCGCGAAAGAACCAACTGTTTTTGCTGGATGTTATGCTATTTCTGCCGGATAGCTTCAAACTGTTTCTTGCCGGTCCTCTTGTCTCATCCGGGCCGTTGTTTAGAAGAGACAGGAAATACTATGAAACGATTTTGAAGACAATTCAAGAAAAGGGACTTGAGAGTAGAGTGCGGGTGGTAGCAGGCTTTATTGAAAATCCCGAGGAGTACATCAAGGCTTGCGATGTCTTTGTTCTGCCTTCTGTTCGGGAAGCATTAGGAACTCCGGTGCTTGAGGCACTGGCCTGTGGAGTTCCGGTTGTGGCAAACGATATTCCAGAAGTTTTTGACCAATGGATTAAGGATGGTATAAATGGTTATGTGTGTGAGCTTGAGCCTGAAGAGTGGGCGAAAAAAATCAAACAGGCTTGCAAAATCGATAATTCATCTTTGAAGCAATCTTCTAAGGATATTTTAGACATAGCATCTACTGACAAGATAGACAGAGAATATTTCAGACGGCTCAATATTCTTCGAAGTAGAGGACGCCAAAAATGAGGATTGCATTCTTAGTATTCAGCGCTCTGCCGAATGCGGTTGGGGGAGCCCAGATATTTACATTTAACCTCATACAGGCTTTTTTGAAAAGATCTCACGAAGTCTATCTTTTCCTTCCACGGAAATACTTCGTAGAATTAGCTGAGGTTTTACCAAGCAACCAGAAGGGATTCAAAATTATACCAATATGTTATTATGAAAATGGATTGTCAAGATTCTTTCCCTTTGCAATATACATAAGCCTGTTAGTAAGGCAAATAATTTATAAGTATGATATCTGGCAGGTTATTGGTGCATATCCGGCCGGATTTGTTGCAAGATGGTTAAGTCATAGAGTTCCTGTGGTGTTGCGGAGTCATGGGGCTGATGTTCAAAAAGATGAAGCTCTCCATTATGGCCTGAGGCTTAATCCTGTTTTTGAAAAAAGAATCAAAGCAGCCGTCAACAACATGACAAGTCTAGTCGCTTTAACACCAACGGTGAAGGAATGCTATTTGGATCTTGGTGCCAAAGCGGAAAAAATTGTTGAAATACCTAATGCTATTGATTTGTCGAGATTTCAACATCCGGTTGATAGAACAGCAATCAGGTGTGGCTTTGGAATACAAGATGATCATATCTTTATTCTTACTACAGGAAGGTATCATGTCAAGAAAGGTTATGAGTATATTCCTGAATCTGCAAAGATATTGGTTGGCAAAGGGTTTAATATCCGCTGGCTTATTGTTGGAAAAGGTGTCACGGCATTAAGAAAAATGGTCAAACAAATGGATCTTGAGGATATTGTAATACTTAAAGATGGAATAGGGGTTCAAAAACATCTAATTGCCGATGAAATGGTGTTGATGCCGCCTAAACCCCTTATAGATCTTTACAGATCGGCGGATATTTATGTTATGCCATCTCTTCTTGAAACTTTTGGTATGGTGTTAATTGAAGCAATGGCCTGTGGGTTGCCCATTGTCGCTACAGATGCACCAGGATGCCGTGATGTAATTGACAATGAAATTAATGGGTTACATGCTCGACCTGCAGACCCTGTGAACCTGGCTGCATGCATTGAGAGGATTTTGACTGACGATGCTCTAAGGCAAAAAATAAAGTCGAATGCATTAAATGCGGCAAAAGAATATGATTGGCGGCATATCGTAAGGAAATATGAAAGCTTATATCTGGACATTATTCGAGGCTGAATGAAATCATTTCTTGAGCTTATAGTTTTTTACCATAACCTTTTGGGCAGAAAGTTATTCTTGCTTATTTCTATGATAGCTTTTGCGGCTTGCCTGGAGATAGTAAGTGTTAGCTTCTTTATGCCTCTGCTGGCGGGAGTTAATAGTGATAATCCCGTTAACAAAATATTCAAACTGGTTTTTTCTTTGTTTAATATTGAATATACCTTGTTCAATTTATTGATAGTGTTGATTGTTATAGTTACCTTACGATCATTGTTGCTTGTTGGAGAGACTTCATATAGAGGCAAGATAATGGCGCAATTGCTGGTCGATCTGAGGCAAAGAATAGGCAGGCAAATCTTTGAATTGGACTATTTAAGATATTTGAGCAATTCATCCGGCTTTCTAAACAATGCCCTTGTTATTGAATGTCAGAATGTGGTTTTTGCATTTAAGATGTTGGCTTCCCTTATGGTTACAACATTTTTTGCCATAGCATACTTAGGGATACCCATTATTTTAAATCCAACCCTTGTCTTAATACTAATCGTAATGGTCATAGTTCTTCTCCCAATTTTGAGAAAGATAAATAGCAAGACGAAAGAATATTCTACTTTGACTTCAAAGTATTCAGCCGGTTTGCAAAGAATACTAATCCAGGCTCTTAATAATTTCAAATACTTAAAAGCCACCGGGACATATGATCAAGTTTTGAAACATGTGAATTCTCAGAGCCATAAGTTAGGAATGCAACAATATCGACTCAGCATACTCCAGGGTATTACCCAATATGGATTCGAGCCTTTTGTAGCACTGATGATCGCAGGAGTCGTCTTCTACTATGTAGCGGTAAGAGGCGAAAATATCACAGAATATATTTTTCTTTTGTTTTTGATGATGACTGCGATGAGAAAAATCTTAGGAATGCAACAAAATCTAAGAAAATTGTTGGGCTCTTGGGGTAGCATAGGCGTTGTAAAAGGGCTTCAGGTAGATTTAGAAAAATTTAAGGAAAGGAAATCTGAGAATGGTAGCTTTTCGCCTGATTATTTTGAGAATCCTATTGTCTTTAAAGACGTAAGCTTTAGTTTCAATAAGTCTGATGTTTTACTGAAAGACATAAATATGGAAATTCATCCCAATTCAACGGTTGCATTCGTGGGCGAATCAGGGGTTGGAAAGTCAACTTTGGTGAATCTACTGATCGGTCTACTCGAACCTTCAAAAGGCGAGATATACCTCGGCGAAACGGCTTATAAAGATATTGATAAAGAGAAATTCAGAAAACATATAGGATACATTACACAGGAGAGCGTTATTTTTAATGATACGATTAGAAACAATGTAACTTTTTGGAATGCTCAATCAGATAAAGACAATTCAAAAAAAATCTATTCGGTTCTTGGTAAGGCACGTATTTCTGAGTATGTAAAAAGTCTTAGACGTGGGTATGATTCTATTTTGGGTGAAGGGGGAATAAATATCTCAGGTGGACAACGGCAGCGGATATGCATAGCAAGAGAGCTGTTTAAGGATGCAAAGGTGATAGTGTTTGACGAAGCCACAAGCGCACTGGATACCAAAACAGAAAAGGAAATCCAGAAGAATATAGATGAGTTCAGAGGTGAAAAGACAATAATTTTGATTGCCCATAGACTATCTACAGTCAGAAATTGTGATAATATATTTGTTTTAAAAGATGGGAGAATTGTTGAAGAGGGAATGTATGATGATTTACTCCGCCTCAATGGGGAATTCAATAGGATGGTAAATTTGCAGAACTCAAAAACGGAATAATGCTAAACACCGGGACGTGATGCAGAAATGGAAATGTTTATGATGCTCAATCAAGTAAGGGTGGTGGCTAATACATAGCCCTTACGAAAGCACATTGGGACAATTCTTGTAGATGATCTATCCGAAATCATTGCGGAATGAACAAAAAAGATAACTTCGTCATTATGCGTTACCATGAAAATTAATATTCTGACAGAAAATGCTACCATGGCAGGCAGAGGGCTGAACTACCCTCTGAAAAAAAACATTAATAGATTGAGGGAACGCGGTTTATCTCTTGAGTTCATTTGGAATAATGTTTTTTCCGACCATCTATATGATTGCGATATTTTGTTTGTTAATAGCAAGGTATTCCGAACATGGTGGAGTACAAGAAAAGAGGAAATGCTTGAGAGGTTTGAATCCTACAGGAGTCGCATAGGAAGAGTATTTTATTTTGATACTACTGACAGCTCGGGGACCTTACAAACCGAGTTGCTGTCATTTGTTTCCAGATATTTTAAATCATTTTTGTTAAAAGACAGCAGTCTCTACCTGAAATCATTTTATGGTGGCCGTATCTTTACCGATTATTATTATCACAAATTCGGTGTGAAGGATACCAATGAAATCCCTGCTGAGTTGTGTTGTCCTGCTGAAGAGGGCGATTTAGCCAAATTAGGGATTTCCTGGAATTCCGCATTGAGTTTCGGGCGCGACTGGAAATACAAATATCGCAATTTTTTCAGAAGTCGATTTGTAGCGCCTTCACAAACAAGGCCCGTTGATTTGACCTGTAGAATGAGCCTGAGTCATAAGCGAGAAACGATTCGATACCAGAGGAAGAGAATGGCCGAATTGTTAAGTGATTTTAATGTGCCGACTGAGAGAGTAAGCAAGAAGGAATATTTTGCCGAGTTAAAAAGAGCGAAAATTGCAGTATCTCCATTTGGCTGGGGGGAATTTGCTTATCGAGATTTTGAAATCTTCAAGTCTGGATGCTTGCTTTTGAAACCGGATATGTCCCACATTTCTACCTGGCCTGATTTGTATGTTGAGGAAGAAACATACGCATTGTTTTCCTGGGATTTCTCAGATTTTAAAGAAGTTGTATTGGAATTATTGTCCAATCCACTCAAGGTCAAAGAGATTGCTGAAAATGGGCAAAATAGATACAGATGGTTTGTTGAGAGTGACAAGGCTCGCGATTTGTTCTGCGATCATGTGGCCGCCATGGTTGCGGGTTTCTGAAATTGGTTTGATGAAGTTATGGTCAATTGAGCAAAAGAACTTTGCCTGGTTTTATGTAAAATAGGGTTGCATTTTATGGGAATTATTGCCTGTAGGGCCAGATTAATGTTGGAAGCAAAAAAGAATGGTGTTTCTTTTTCCTCCACGTTAACACTTGGCAGACAAACCAACAATATGATGCGCAGCGAATTAGCACATCTCCGCAAGACCTATAATATACCTGAAATATCTGATCCCAACTATTCTTTGAAATACCGTTCTTACGCCGACGCATTTTTTTACCATTATCTTGATGTTAATAAGCTTAGCGTTATGGATTTTTCGGACTATCAGGATGCGGATATTATTCACGATATGAATTATCCGATAAGTAGAGATTTAGAAGAATCCTTTGATGCTGTGATTGATGGGGGTACTTTGGAACATGTATTTAATTTCCCAATTGCAATCGCTAACTGCATGAAAATGCTGAAAACAGGAGGTAGTCTTTTTATTTTTTCTATGGCGAACAATCACTGTGGACATGGGTTTTATCAATTCAGCCCTGAGTTGTTTTTTCGGATATTTCAATCTGAAAATGGGTTCGAGACAAAATCTGTAATTTTGGTAAAACATCCTTTTCCCGGCGCGGAGCTAAGCAGGAAGCAAATATGCTTTCAAGTTAGGGATCCTGCCGTTTCGGGAAGAAGATCAACTCTGGTGACCAGGTTGCCGTTGGGGATTATGGTCCATGCAGTGAAGATTGGCAACAAGCCGGTATTTGAACAATATCCTCAACAAAGCGATTACATTGGCAAATGGCGAGACAATAAGGGGCAACTCCAAAAGCTACATAAGAGAGGTGCAGCTTCAGCGCTGAATCCAGAAATTGGACTATTGAAGCTGTTATGGAGTAGACTTCCTCTTCGATTACGTTTGCCAATTGTTGGGTTTCGGCAGCTTTGGAAATCTTCATTGAAACGCGACGCCACAACTTACAATAAATGGCCTTGATTTATGTTAGATATTGCTTAGCAAATTCGTTGGATTGGTCACTTGAAAAGCGTGATGACACATATGGGATCTAATAAAACACGATTCTATTTAGGCTTTCTAATGGTATCTGTTGCCATCGCTTATGTGGGTGTTAAGTATTTCGTTGCGAGGCCTCATTTAGCGGTAGTTTTGGTTTTGACTGCTCCCTTATTCTGCGCATTCTATTCACGATCAGCCAGAAAACTTGAGTTTGCGATAATTTATATGGGGTTGTTTTTTTCTTTCTTTTATCGGGCCTTGAGGCCTATGGTATTTTCTAACATCATCTGGGTACTCATTGTTCCCGCAGTTGCTTTTGGTTATCTGTTTCTCGCGACGGAGGGGAGGTCTCGCTTTATCATAAGAAATCGGTTAGACAAACTTTTCTTGAGCTATATGATATATGGCTGTGTTATGACTGGGTTGGGAGTAGTTTTGCTGGCCAACCCGCAAGGTGTAGCTCGTGCATTTGTACATGCATACCTGCCGTGCATATTTTACTTTATTTCGCGTCGGTATAATACATCTTCAATGCCCCACATAAAAAAAACTCTGAATCTGATTTGGCTTTTGTGCTGCCTAATTATAGCTGATGCTTTTGTAGAATATTATTTTTTAAAAGTCATGGGCATGTCTAATGTTGTGCCTTGGACAGCACGCAATATAGAAATTAGGATTTCACAACTGCCTGGCACCTTAGGTATGGACCCGACTATTCCATTGAGAACCATAAGTATTTTGGCATCAAATAAGGTGCTTAGTATGATTGTGTCAGCACTTTGTTGTTTTGTAGCCGGGTTCCTGTTGTTAGCCGGGGGAAGGGCAAAGACACTAAAATATCGTTCTTTATTCCAAAGAAGTAATTTAATTAATGGCATTTTGTTTGGCTGTTTACTAATGTGTTCTATTTTGCTAAACAGCCATGCAAGCACAGTTTCGCTTTTTGTAACGGTTTGTATTCTTGTTGCTTTCGTTAAACATGGGAAGCTACGGGCAGTTTCCCTTTTAGCAATTTTAGGCTTGATCTGTTATGTTTTTCTTGGCGATTTCTTCATAAGGTTTTATCATTACAGATTTCTTGTTCCTGTCATGGATAAGGGATCAGCAGTTCAGTACATTTTTAATCTTTATCCAGTTATTGGAGAATATGTTACCAGCCCGCTAACCTTAGTTTTTGGAAAGTGTATATTGCAGGGAGGGGGAATTAGGGGGGGAGAAATGTCGGAATTACGTTTATTTGTCTATCCTGTCTATTATGGTATTTTCTGGGGCGTACTTGCAATCTTTGTTGCTATAACGATTTTAAGTTATTGTCGCAGGCTCATGGCATTGCGGCACAGCAGAGACGCCTTAAATGCCATAGGCTTGGCATTTTTCGGGTTTTTCTTGATATATTTCTTTGATGTACATTATCCGTCTTTCGATAGACATGGGCCTTTTGAGCTGTTTTTTGTTATGGCTGGCGTGTTGTCATCATTGTATGAAATGGCATACAAAAGAACAGAATATTCAACTGCTGTAACTGGTGGTCATGTGAAGCAGAATGCTTCAAAATTATACACTTCCCATCTTCCACTATCTCCAAGATCAGAGTTAAGGCCATGATTGAGACAAGACGACTTGATATAGGGTTTTGGTTTCCGCGGCCAAGACGTGGCAGTCGGCTGGCAGAAGAACTCCGGGAGAACGGGCATCGTGTAACTATCTATCATAGCAAGCCAGTACCTGGAGATCAGCGCTATGTAAAACAAGTGCCCTATAATTTGTGGAGAGGGCTTAAGGTTTTATTGAAATCAGATCACGAAATCTATTATACTTCGGGATCATTTCTACCGATATTTCAGCTTTGCATAAACAAATGCGTCACCGGACGACCATATGTTTATACTCTGAACTCACCGATTTGGGTCTATTACGACGAGAGAAATAGTTTTTACTTTCAAAGCCTAATGGCAGTTTTGATTTATCCTGTAGTTTTAAGATGCGTCTTGGCAAAGGCAGAGGCTATTGTCACAAACTCCATCTTTTTATCAGAACTTTTAAAAAGGAAATTTTCACCTTATTGTGCCAAGGTAAAACCTATATATAATGGAATAGATTTTGGGTTGATTCAAAGTGGTGTTACGAAACCGGATGCATGGCCGCGGGGACAAATTAGAATCCTATCAGTTGTAACTCTCAATTATGACAGAAAAACTGATGGCGTTATTCTGCTCCTGAGGGCATTTGAAATTATAGCCAAAAACATGCCGGAAGCCGTTTTCTTTATTGCTGCAAAGAGCACAAATCGTGAGGAAATCATGAAAGTGCAAAAGTACATAGAATGCTCTGCATACGCTGCCTGTATCCGAATAGGGCGAAATCGTCAAGATGTATCGGACCTTCTTGCTACGGCAGATATTTTTGTTTACGCAACCCCACCAGATTCGAGCGATAGCCTCCCAAGAGCCTTGTTGGAAGCCCAGGCCGCTGGTGTTCCTACTGTTGCCACTCAAACTGTTGGATGCCCGGAGGCTGTCAGTAATGGCGTGACTGGGCGTATTGTTTCTTATGATGCAGAAGCCTTGGCTCATGCGACTTTGGAGATAATCAAGAACAGGGAAGAAGCCATAGCCATGGCGAAAGTCGGCCAGGAAATAGTCCAAAAGAAATTTGCTTGGCGAAAAATGGCAGCAGAGTACGAAAAGCTATTCATGGAAGGTGTACGAAAACGATGAAGCTCGCTTCGACTTTATCCAATTGTTTTGGGCTTGATCAGTCGATTCGAATCCTTAGGATAATAGATTCAGTAAGTCCGTTGAGTTCACCATACAATCAATTCTTCCTGCCTTTGATAGGAATCCATGACAGTGTTCTTTGTACGTTGTTCCAAAGCGAGATAGAGGGCTTGAAGGGCATTCCCTTTTTCTTTGGAGACAATACGCTAAAAGGATTCTTTCGAGCTCTGAAGAAAGCCCTATCACAGAAAAAATACGATGTCGTGCATGTGCATTCGCCTCATTTGGCTGTTTTGTTCGTCATTGGAGCACTCGTGTTTGCTCCTTCCATGCTCCGCTCTACCTTGTACACAATACATGGTTCCTATCCCAATTACAGGTTCAAACATCGCCTAATGCTGCTATTGGTAATGGTTCTCTATAGAAAAATTGTGTGTTGTAGTGAGTCCAGTTTCAGGAGCTTTCCGAAGATCTATAAATTTTTGGCAGGGAAAAGGTTATATACAATCCCCAACGGGGTTGATATCTCTAGGATTGACAGGAATATTAATAGTCGAATTGAAGTTGGCAAGAAGAACAGTTTTTGTATTGTTTCCGTTGGGAGGCTGATACCTTTGAAAAACCCAGAGGTTCTATTGAAGGCGCTTTATTATTGTAAAGACAAGGAAGCCACATTAATATTTGTAGGCGATGGTGTGCTGAAGGAAAGGATCAACGATGAGGCAAAGCGAATGAATCTTAAGGAAAGAGTGAAAATAACCGGACAGGTTTCAAGAGATTGCGTGTACAAGTGTCTGACAAGCGGAGATGTGTTTGTTTCTGTATCAGACGGAGAGGGTCTTCCTGTTGCGGTTTTGGAAGCAATGGCGTGCCGGCGACCGGTAATTTTGTCTGATATTCCGCCACACAGGGAGATAGCCCAGGGCGCTGATTTTATACCGTTCGTCAAACCAGGAGATGTGCAAGAACTTGCGCAGGCGCTTGAGATACTCATGTGTCTATCCAAGCCTAAACGTGCGGTGATCGGTGAAAAATGCCGAAGTCACGTTTTAAACCACTTTGACTTATGGCGAATGCTTCAAAAGTATGAACATTTGTATCTTCAATTAGCTGGCAGAAGATAGTGTGTGCGGGAAAAAGAGTGGGTACAACCATTGTGGGAGTTAGGCCATTGAACGGATTGGGAACAAACACAGATATCGGGAAAAAGACAAGAAAGATTTCGTGCGAGGATGTGCGAAAGGGTTATACAGAAGAGAAGGCCCGAAGAGATCTCACCACGGAACCATGGACATACTATGTGTTGAGGCCGCTTTCCTTTGTCATTACTCCTTTTTTTATAAGAATTGGCCTCGGGGCAAATGCAGTTACATTACTTGGCCTGGTGCCGCTTTTATCAGGCATTGTCTTTATTTTGTTCGGTTCTGTTTCTTACTCAGGATTTATCATCGGGGCTATTTTTCTCAACATTTGGTATTTGTTTGACGTTATTGATGGCAATATTGCCCGATTCCAGGAAACGGATAGCAAATATGGAGCGTTGCTCGACTGGACCATAGGAAATATTTGCCATATTCTTCTGCCGCTGTGTCTTGGAATAGGCGTCTATTTTTCGAGTTTCGCAAGACCTGTATTCGATTTTGGGCTGAATCTCCCTTCATGGTTTTGGCTGTGGATATCTCTGGTTGGATTGATAAGCAATTTGTTTCAAAATCTAGTGAGTTTAAAGGGACAAGCTGTCGTGGGAGAAAAGATCGCAAACAGGATCGAATACGAGATTTCCTTCAGGAGTATTTTGCCAAGAGCGATAATTAGTTCGCAACTACCGATGCTATTTATAGCCAGCGCGTTAAATGGATTGGGTATTTTCATTGCCTTTTTTTCTTTTTATAAGGTTCTTGTTCTTTTTGTGATGATCATTATGACTTTGAAAAAAGCTCGGATCTCAGACAAGAGCAAACTGAAGTAATGGATGATTGTAACTAACTAAAATTTTACACAATCTCCTCAAATTAAAATAAGGATCAATAAAATGAAAAAAGTTTACGTCGGTATGAGCGCCGACCTTATTCATCCCGGGCATATCAATATTATAAAGGAAGCAACGAAACTTGGGGAGGTTACAATTGGTCTGCTTACAGACAAGGCCATTGCAAGTTATAAACGCCTGCCATTTCTTACATACGAACAGAGAAAAACTGTTATTGAACAAATAAAAGGTGTCGAGCATGTTGTGCCACAGAAAACCTTAGACTATACAGCCAACCTGAGAGAAATTAAACCGGATTATGTTGTTCATGGTGATGATTGGGGTAGTGGTGTGCAGGCAGGGACTCGTCAAAAAGTGATTGATACGCTGAATGAATGGGGCGGAAAATTAATTGAAGTCCCATATACGCAGGGTATTTCATCAACGCAGCTTCATAATGATTTAAAAGCAATTGGCACAACACCGAATATTCGTTTAAGGGCATTAAGAAGGCTTATCAATGCTAAACAATTTATACGTGTACTCGAGGTTCACAATGGCCTGACAGGATTGATTGTCGAGAACTTAAAGATTGAGCTGGATGGCACTGTTCGGGAATTCGATTGCATGTGGTCAAGCAGCCTGACAGATTCCACGGCAAAAGGGAAGCCTGACATTGAAGCTGTGGATATGACTTCACGTATGGCTACTGTCAATAGTATCTTTGAAGTTACGACGAAGCCGATGATTTTTGATGCGGATACTGGTGGCAGGCCGGAGCACTTTGCTTTTACGGTAAAATCGCTTGAGCGGCTGGGGGTGTCCGCAGTTATTATAGAGGATAAGGTAGGTCTGAAGAAAAACTCTCTCTTTGGTACAGACGTGCCACAGACGCAGGATACGATTGACAATTTTTGTAATAAGATCAGTTCTGGGAAAAAAGCTCAGATAACAAGCGATTTTATGATAGTTGCCAGAATAGAAAGCCTTATATTGGGGAAAGGCCTTAATGATGCGCTTAAAAGAGCACATGCTTATATAGAAGCGGGGGCAGATTCAATAATGATTCATAGTAAAAAGAAAGAGCCGGAGGAAATTTTTGAATTTTGTAAACAATATAATGAATTGAATAATCGAGTACCGTTAGTTGTTGTTCCATCAAGTTACAATGAAGTTTATGAAGATGATTTGGCAGGCGCAGGTGCGAATATAATTATATACGCAAATCATATGCTACGATCTGCCTATCCGGCAATGTTACGAGTCGCAGAATCAATTCTCAAGCATGGCAGGTCATTCGATTGTGAAGCGGAATGTATGCCAATAAATGAAATACTTGATCTAATTCCGGGGACGAGATAGAGAAGCAATGATTCAAGCAAACGATTTCATATCAGCATGTACGTTACGCGGTTATACATTTTTCACTGGTGTCCCCTGTTCTTTTCTCAAGCCGCTCATTAATTACGTTATTCGAAGCCCAGATGTTGATTATATTGCGGCAAGCAGCGAGGGTGAAGCAGTGGGAATTGCCGCAGGCGTATATCTGGCAGGCCGTAAGGCAGTAGTCATGTGTCAGAATTCTGGTCTTGGCAATACGATTAATCCTCTTACATCCCTTTGTTTTCCATTTCGCATACCAATTCTTTTAATAGTAACTCTGCGGGGTGAATCTGGTCTCAATGACGAACCTCAGCATGAACTCATGGGGCAGATTACCGGAGAACTTCTGGAAATACTGCATGTTCAATGGGAGTTCTTTCCGGATGAGCCCGAGAAGATTGGTATGGTTTTGGATCGGGCAGAAAGAGAGATGGCAAAAACCGGTCTGCCCTTTGCGCTCATAATGAAAAAGGGAAGTGTGAACAAGACAGATTTACTTTATAATTATGCAAAGAGCAAACAATCTGAGGCCGTGCTTGAGGGAGAATTTCGGAGTAAACCTGAAAACCGCATGTCCCGTATTGAATCTATAAAAATTATTCGTGAAGCATTTGGTAACGATGATGCTCTAATTGCTACAACGGGAAAAATAGGAAGAGAACTCTTTACGCTTGGTGATACTGACAATCAATTATATGTTGTAGGTTCAATGGGATGCGCGGCAGGCATCGGTTTTGGAATTCAGCGCATAAAACCGAATCAGCGGGTTGTTGTATTGGACGGCGATGGGGCTGTCTTAATGAAAATGGGCACTCTTGCCACGATCGGAAGCAACGAACCGGCCCGTTTTATTCATATTATACTGGATAATGAATCCTATGAATCGACAGGGGGACAACCAAGCATATCGTCAACAGTTGATTTTTGTTACATTGCGGTTGCATGTGGATACAAAAGGTGCTACCGGGCTGATACAAAAAGTGATTTGACAAGCGTTATTAATTCATTGATAGAATTTATAGGGCCGTCATTAATACACGTAAAAGTATCCAGCGGTTCTGCTTCTGATTTAGGACGTCCCACGTTAAAACCATACCAAGTAAAGGAAAGATTTATGGAGTTTTTAGAAAGGGAAGGTAAAAATGTCTAATTGGCAATATCATAACCCTGTCAAAATTCATTTTGGTTCGGGTATTGTAAAAAAACTCCCACACATAGTTGATTCCCAGCGATCAATATTAATTACCACACCCGGTTTCACAAAAAGAGGAATTTCGGACTCTTTAAAAAAACTTTTAGGTGGCTCATTAATAGCCATTTTCGATGGTGTTCAGCCCAATCCAACATTTAGCTCTATAGAAGCGGCATTCAATGAATTGCGACAATACGAATACGATACTATCATTGCTCTGGGGGGTGGCAGCGCCATTGATACAGCCAAGGCAGTATCTGCAATTGGAGTATCGGGTACTGAGGGCTGGATTGACGATCATTTGAAACGAGGTGCACCTTTTCCTGAACTATTTAATCCCAAATCCGTGATTGCCATTCCCACAACCGCCGGTACTGGGAGCGAAGTGACCATGTGGGCGACGATATGGGATATGGAAAAAAAGAAGAAATATTCTTTAAGCCATCCAAGATTATACCCGGAAATAGCATTACTCGATTCGGAACTAACACTTACGCTGCCTGAAAAAGAAACTGTCTATAGTGGCCTTGACGCGTTATCACATGCTATGGAATCCATCTGGAACAAGAACCATAATTCCGTTTCGGACACATTCGCCCTTAAAGCTATTGAGCTTGTTCGGAAATATTTACCTAAGTTACTTCATGATCCGGGGAATAGCGATTTACGGGCATTCATGTTTCACGCAAGCCTCTTTGCTGGATTGGCATTCAGCAATACCAAGACAGCACTGGCACATTCTATTTCATATCCGCTAACCGCTCATTTTGGATTGCCCCATGGCTTGGCCTGCTCACTTCCTTTACCGCATCTTTTAAAATTCAATGGCGATAGGGCCAATGAACGGATTCTTATAATGGCAAATGCGTTGGGCTCAGATAAGAATGTAGATTCCATGGCATTTGAGATAACAACGCTGTTTAAAAGATTAGGATTATCTACTCGCCTGTCAGATTACGGTATCAATAAACATAAATCCGAATTAATTGCAAAATCGGCTATTACACCTGGAAGGTCTGATAACAATATTGTAGAAATTAATCATCAAGATATCGTTGACTTAATTGAGCTTCTTTTTTAGCGCGACACTTTGCGAATAACTACAACCGAATCATACTGTATCCAGTATTGATGGAGAAATAATAGACGGGATGTTCCGGTCGAGGCCTATTTTCTTTTGACTTAAATAATACTACCTTTAGCAAAGTATGCATTGTGTAGTTGTGTGAATGAAGTGCCGATAAACAATGGTAATTCAATTTGGAAACGAAAGAAACAATGTCTAAAATTATTGTCATAGGCAGTTTTGCTGAGTCTCTTATCAATTTCCGCGGGCCTCTTCTGAAGAAGATGGCTGAAAATGGCCATGAGGTCATGGCTTGCGCACCTGATGCATTGCCTGATATTCAGGAAAAGCTTAAAACCCTTGACGTCGCATATCGGAATATACCGATTGACAGGACAGGCCTGAATCCTGTTAGAGATATTTATACAATTTACAGGCTGATTTCTCTATTTCGTAAAGTAAGGCCGGATATGGTATTGGGTTATACGATTAAACCGGTTATATATGGCTCGTTGGCTGGGCGAATGGCAGGGGTGCCGAACATCTTCTCAATGATTACAGGCTTAGGCTATGCCTTCTCCGATGGTGGCCTAAAGGAGCAGTTGGTTGGCGCTGTTGTGCGGTTTTTGTATAAATTGAGCATTGACGCTAATAGACGGGTATTTTTTCAAAACCCGGATGATCGGAGTATTTTCATAAAGCAAAACCTTCTTCGCGGTTTTGAACAGGCAGCTTTGATAAATGGTTCTGGTGTGGATGTGGATTTTTTTCAGCCTGCGCCTTTCCCGGGAAAAGTTTCATTTCTCTTGATTGCCAGGCTGGTCAAGGACAAAGGTATTTTGGAATATGTCAAGGCAGCCAGGATTATTAAGGCTAAACATCCTCAAGCCAGATTTCGTCTGGTTGGCTGGATTGATGAAGGCCCTCAAGGAATATCAAGCGCTGATTTTGGTTACTGGGTAAAAGAGGGGATAATAGAATATCTGGGCAGGCTGGATGATGTCCGACCAGCCATTGCAGATGCCTCTGTTTATGTTTTACCATCTTATCACGAAGGCACCCCGCGCACGGTGCTGGAAGCTATGTCCATGGGGCGGCCTGTCATAACTGCTGATGCTCCTGGTTGTAGAGAGACGGTCATTGATGGAAAGAATGGCTTTCTTGTGCCTGTGCGCAATGCAGAAGCACTGGCTGAACGTATGGAATACTTTATCAAAAATCCTGAGATGATCGTTAGCATGGGTGAGGAAAGCAGGAGGATAGCGATTGAAAAGTATGATGTACATAAGGTGAATAAGGTCATAATGGATGTAATGGGCCTGTGATCCGCAGATTACGCAGATTACACGGATTAGAAGATGAACCGCAGATTACGCAGATTTTCGCAGATTAAAAAATCGATGAATGAGGGTTTATGAAGAGAATATTTGATCTGGCGGTTGCCATTCTTTCTGTGGCTATTCTTACGCCGGTTTTTGTTTTGATCGGTTTTTTTGTGCGTATGAAAATCGGCTCACCGATTTTGTTTAAGCAGTTGCGGCCGGGGTTAGGAGGCAAGCCTTTTACCATTTGTAAGTTTCGTACTTTGATAGATAAACGGGATAAGAATGGAAATCTGCTGTCGGATAAGGAGCGGTTGACTTCTTCGGGGTGGTTTTTGCGTAAAACCAGTATAGATGAACTGCCGGAGCTTTTTAATGTGATTAAAGGGGACATGAGCATTGTCGGGCCGAGGCCATTGTTGATGCAGTATCTTGACCGCTATACACCCGAGCAGGCAAGACGCCATGAAGTAAAGCCTGGAATTACCGGCTGGGCACAGATCAACGGACGAAATGCCATCACTTGGGAAGAGAAGTTCAAATATGATGTTTGGTATGTTGATAATTGGAGTTTGTGGCTGGATTTGAAGATTATTGCTCTGACAGTATGGAAGATCCTCAAGCGGGAAGGGATCAGCCAACCAGGACATGCGACGATGGAGGAGTTCAATCCGCAGATTACGCAGATTACGCAGATTACACGGATTAGAAGATGATCCGCAGATTACGCAGATTACACGGATTAGAAGATGATCCGCAGATTACGCAGATTACGCAGATTACACGGATTAGAAGATGATCCGCAGATTACGCAGATTACG
>Ga0164318_10000118_pt1 | contig 46866 bp, 81 predicted proteins | sample GuaBasSedimGuay9_FD_113734 | JGI IMG/M metagenome (GOLD analysis project Ga0164318, IMG submission 113734) | Subseafloor sediment microbial communities from Guaymas Basin, Gulf of California, Mexico - Guay9, Core 4571-4, 0-3 cm | ecosystem: Environmental > Aquatic > Marine > Hydrothermal vents... | reverse complement strand
TACTTTCTTTTCTACCTTACCACCATCGCCAAACTTTTCAGGATTAGGCTCAAAAGCATCAGTTTCTTTTATTTCAATACGGCCTAAAATTGGGTCTTGCCGATATTCTTTGTCGGATATTTCTCCACCATCTTTAAAAAGGCTATTGCCACCAGCGTTTTTATTAATTTTTGATGCAATTTCCTTACCTGTCATTTCGTGGCCTTCAAACAAGTATAACTGCCTGCTTTGCATGGCTTTCCTGCTCATTATAGCTTCTTTGTCTTCCAGTTCAACTGGGCGGTTATCATCGGTAATTATTACGGCATCAATACCGCCTTTAGTATGTGGATCGCCTTGCAGCATACCACCATCGGTACCATCATTTGTTTTAATAGTTCCGCCATCTTTCATTTTTTCAACGGGGCCAATCTCTTTAAGCATAGCATCATAATCAATTCCATGATTGTTTTTAAGAACCTTTTTAAAACGTGGCAATAATATTACATAGTAATGTCCGGCTTCTGCCTGTTTTAAGTATTTCGGTTTTCGCATACCTTCACGTAGATTTTTATCAGCCTTTGCAGGCAAGGCACCAGTAGCTTTTAAAATATAGTCATTTATTAATTTAGCGTGTATATTTAATTTATCTATATAAGTCATTTTCTGATTATTACATTTATTATTGAATACTCACAAATATATTTGTTTTTTGATTATGAAAAAAGTATATTTGTACTTATTAGCTAAAGTAATTATACTTTTTAAAACTTATAAATAATGAACGGTATTGAATATGTTCCGGTGCAATCATACCACAAAGCTACTGTTATTGCGCTTTTTAACAACGAAGGACAAGTAAATTGGGATCATTTAAAGCTATTAAGGCGCATTAATAAAAATGAAGAACTGTTTAATGAGCTTAAAAGAAGCGGATACCACCGTATGCAAAAAGACTTTACCGCAGCACAAGTGGCTTTGCTGTTTAAATATATTAGTCACCCAATACTAAATAATGCAAATATGAAACTATTAAACATTAAAGCACCAAAATACAGTCAGCTGATTTATTTTGAAGAAAACCCCGAACTTATTAACCGGAATCTTGAGTATATACACAAACTAGGCGATGGTGCATTAATTGGCATGGGCTTACGCAAGAAATCAGGTGATTTTAATCTGCATTACGAATTTATTGGTAATAGCAAGTACTACTTTACCAGGGACGACAATGGCTACTTTGAAATGAAAGACCGTAACACCCTTAAAACAATAAAGCTAATTGAAAGTACCGATGATTTGGTACTAACGCTGCTGAAATTAAAAAACGGCCACTAATTTGTCCACTAATTACATATTTCAGCTGCGCTCAGTAAACATGTGCAAGCTTGCAGTAATACTTGCAGTAAATTTATAAAATACACTAAAAGCTATATAAACAATGGGTTTAGATGACATAAAAGACATACATGAAGTTGCTTTTTTCTCTGATGGGAATTTAATACTGATTGGGGATATTGATTTTTTAAAACTATCGGCAATACGATATTTTTGGGATAAATCGGTATTTTTTGGTAAAGATATAATTGATATTGATGGCGAAGCAATAATAGAACTAATGCGAATTACCAATGAGGAGGATGATTTCCGTTGTAATTCGTACCACGTTAAGTTATCGGGTAATGGTATAGAGGTATCTCCACACGAATTGTACTTTCCGCATGAAGATATTGTAAACCAATTAGAGCCTATTGATGCAAATGATTTACCTATCCCACTACCTTTTTAACAGGGCATATACCAAATTAAAGCTCTCGTTCTAATGTTCTTAGCACTTTTAATATTTTAAATTCATTATTTTTACAATCAATTATTTTATCAATTATAATACTCTTCAGGTCTTTATCGGCATTTTTTAATAATTTTATGTTCTCCTGAAAAAATATACGTTTCTTAATAAATTTAGGATTTTCATGTACTGCTTTTAACAGGGTATTTATCTGGTTATTATCCTCTATTTTTTGCTTTAGCTGTAATTTGCTCTCGCTTAAATAACCCTGAATTGAAGATGCGTTTACATCAACTTTTAATCCTCTAATTCGTAGCATATTTTCAAATCTGCTTGTGTTTCCGTAGAATTGGCTCATTTTAATAATCGTTTTAGGTTTTTATGCAGTCTTATTAATGTTTTTAATTTATTATTATTTGGTAATTCACGAATTAACCACGCAACATATTCCTGTTGTAAATAAGGTTCTCCATGTACTGTAAGTAAATTATTACCTACCATACTTTCTGCATATTCGTTGGTTATTACTTATCTTGATCTATATTAAGATTATAATACTTTTGTGGTGTTCTTGCACCACCACGCCCACTTTTATTGGTTACAAAAGTTTTGTAAGCATTCAAATCATCAAGTTCATCCTCAACTCTGGCAATAAATTGATTATTTCTAATTGGCTTCTGCCCTTCTTCTGCTCTAAATTTATTAATCATTTTTAATAAATTCAAACTACTCATTTTATTACTGCTCGTTAATTCTATCATATTATTAAAATAGGAAAACCCCATATCGGCTTCAGGGGTCAAGTCCATCCACCAATATAGGGTTTTTAGTTTTTTTTAGTTGTTACAAAGCTTGACCAAAACAACTATTTACCAAAGATACAAAATAATACAATCAAAACCTAATCAAATAAGCAAACGTACTGTTTACATCAACTTTTAATCCTCTAATTCGTAGCATATTTTCAAATCTGCTTGTGTTTCAGTAGAGTTGGCTTATATCTATTTATTTAATGATTTATTATTAATATTCTTTTTAGTTTGAAATAGATTTGTTTCGTTTGTTTTTGATACTTTAAGTTCATTTTTTTTTACAATATGCTCACCAAGTTTTGCTAATTTCATGCTTTGTTTACTGCTTTTTATCTGTAAATCATCCCATATAGCATTTTTTACATTTATAGCAGTATCTAAAAAGTTTATTTTAGCGTTTTTATCTTTAAATTTTGGTATTGCAAGCCTATTATCAATACATACCTGTTTTATTGCCTTATCAATTTTGTATACAGGTATATTTAGCATTTCATTACGCCAATTATTAAACTGTCCAAAATTACCTTTATTCTGAGCAACATATTTTTTACCATGATCTTTATGTACTTGTTTTTGGTTATCGGTAAAAGTATATTTGTTTACAAGTTCGTTGGTTTGTACAACTTCGTCCATTGTATAACGTTTTTCAACTTCACCTTCTAATTTATCAGCATAACTAATTAATGTAAATCTTGTTTTTGCATCGTAACGGGCACCAAGTTGAAGCCAACCTGCCTTTGTCATATTATACATGTGATATTTTTTTCCCCTACTATTTTTATAATCTGACAGCCCAAAAATGGACAGTGAGATTTGTTCTCCAATTTGAGATATTTCATCTTTAATATCTCTTACTACATGTCTATGTGATTTGCCTGTAAGTTCTGCCATTTTAAGGCTGGTAAATTTTTCTTTTTTCTTTAATAAATCCATATCCATAAATTAAAAAAGCACCTAACGCCAAGTAGTACCAGTACTCTTTATTAAATGCCCCATTAAAAATATTTTCTAGCTACTGGACTAACTATTCACCAAAGATACAAAATAATTTTCTCATATCCTAATCTTCACATCTTCTAATTTTCCTCCTGTACAATCCAATCAAGTAAATCAGGTTCTTTATAAATTTCGTCTGCTGGGCTTATACTTTGCTCGGTTGAAACAATACGCTCACCTTTAGCAAACCTAAGCGTAGCATGGGTTGTTTCGGCTATCCATACGTTTTTATCAAAATGGCTTTTTTCAACAATACGACACTGTATTTTCGTACCCATTGTTACATCTATTTTTACTATTTGTCCGGGATATATCATAATTATATATGTTTAGGATATTTTGCTCTTAGTTCTGCTAATTTTTTCAATTCGTTTTTTTCCTTCAAATCATTATTTTTTTTATGATAATCAGATATTACCCTTTTTGCTTCTTTTTCTGAAATAATCCCTATATCACTAAGTATTGCGCAGTTATATTCGTTTGCTATTGTATTTATTCTTTCAGAACAAAATCGTATTTGATTATCATCCCATCCAGTACCTTCTAATATTGCAAACTCTTTATCAAAAATGAGGAATATTTTATTATTTTCATCCCCATATTTTGTAATAAACCGTGTTATTGTTTTACCTATTAATTTGTGTTCCTCAGTTAGTTGTTCCATTTTAATTAAAGTTTAATAATTTACCTAATTCAAAGTCATATACTAATTCATCGCATTTTAAATCGGTTAACAATCCATGGCTTAACGAAACTGATTTAATATTAAACAGCATAAATGTTTTTGTATATCCACGCCTTAACCGCAACTGCAATGGCTTATCCTCTTTTTCAAATGCATGTATTTTTTCAAACAAACGGTTTTCCCATACCGAAACTTTACGGTATTCGTGCGTTTTTCTACCTGCTTTTATTTCATCAAACCATTGGTAGGTTAAAACAAAATCTATTGTGTTTATATTAGTTTGCATCTTTTGTTTTTAAAGGTTCTAAAAAAGAATTACTTATGGCAATATTACCCATATACTTGCAGTAATTACCTAATGTTATTACATGGTAGTTATACCTGCCTTCTGCTGTATTTATACGGCGTTGTACTTCAAAGTTTTCTGAATCTTCATTTAAGTCACCTTTGGGATTAAAATAACCATATTTGTCGCTCCATATTAATTCTTTATATGTTGGTGAATAATAACTATTTGATGTTGCAATAATCATTTTTCTTGCCATAGCATTAAAACTATCAGCTACCATAAAAACATCACCGTCAAACACCTCTATTTTTTTGGTTCTGTTTTGATACACACCGTGTTCTGGCATATCTATTTCATCGCAAAAACGACATATTTTTATGATTTTTACATTCTTATTTTTAGGCATAGTGAATAATTCATGAAGATAATTTATACCTTCGTAACTATTTATATCCAAAACCTTTTCTTCAATTTTTCCATTAATGCTAAAAATATATTTAAGTGTATTTTCCCACGAATAGCTGTGATATACCCTATCTGATAAATCAAAATTATTTTCAAAGGAAATAACCGTTTCGATTATATGATCTGGTGCTTTGCTTATAAAATTAAACATTCCATCTCTCATATACTCTTTTATATCATCGTAGCTAATATCACTATTCGTTAAATTTAGCATAAATTCAATTCTATCACGGGTTAAGCTGTAATATATGCTATTTAATTTATTAAATTGTTCTTTTAAAATCATAATCCTTAGTTTTTTTTTTAAAATTCGTGCTAATTAGTGTAATTAGTGGACAAATTAGTGGATCACTTTTTACATATATTATCTGATCCTGTCATATGTGTCGTAAATCCAACAGGGTTTATATCGTTCATGGTTTTACCACAGGCAGGGCAAATTGAGCCTGTATCTGATATTTTACCATTCTTGAAGGAAATAACGCTTTTACCGGAGGTTTGAATATCTCCGTATTTTCTACAATTTTCGTTCTGACATGTGTATTTTGGCATAATTTTTTATTTTAGTTTTAAATTTATAATTGATTTTCTAATTTTATTTTTTTAATAAAAGCTTTTGAAAGTTCATCTAAATCAGTTAGATCGTGGGTTTTGTGTATTCCGTGCCTAACATTATTACGGTCACGGTCAAAAAAATTCCCTAGTTCTATTAAAATAGCTTCTATATTACCGTGGTAATCTATTATAAATAAATCATAGTACACTCTAAACATAATAAATCTAGCATCAACAATTCGCTGCTTTCGGCTATGCGTGTCAAGTTCTGCATCGCTTATATATAAATCTTTGCTTATACATTTTTTTACTAAGTTTAGTCTTTTCTTAGCTTTGCCGTGCTTTAATTTCATTAAGCGAACTTCGGGTATTAACAGACTAAGAGCCTTTTTTAATCCTTTTATGTTTTGCAAAATTAACGACATGCCTATTTCATCATGTTCATCAATTTCTAAATCTTCAATCCATGCTTCACGATCAGCAAGGCGTTTTTTTATAATATCAATCGCTATGTCCATAATGTGTGGTTTTTAAATTTTCTCTTTTATTAAATTAATATGGTAAAAAAATTCATATGCTACCTGTGGTACAATTGCATTACCTAAACTTTTAACTCTGTCCACCCTATTGGGTATCCCATTAGCCACTCTTCCCATTGTGGGTTCAGTTGGCCATTTCCATCTTGGTTCTCGTTGCGTATATATGTTTCCAAATTCACTTGTTTTCCGCACCTGTTGTTTCCCATATATCCGGTTTTCCCGTCTGAGAACATTGGTGTTGGGTATAATTTTACAAAATCGTTTAAATTGTTTTGGTATCCTTTTCTGTGCATTCTTTTTGATTGTCCATGCTTGAAATCTCGTTGTTGTGGTGTTGGGAAAAGACCTATTACTTCTTCGCTGTAATTCCATTCTCTTAATTTTCTCAACCATTCTGATTCTGGAATTTTGTTTGCTTCTAATCGTGCAATTGCTACTTTTTTTAAAGCTTCTGGGTTCACCTGCTCCCTTAAATTTGATGGTCTTTTCCTGTTTTTTCTGTGTCCGTTGGTAATCATTTTCTTCATTGATTTTTCGCTTCTTTGTGGCAAATAGTCCATTGTGTTCGGAGTAGCCCACAATCCAGATTCTATTTCTTCGGTGCTTGGCTCCAACGGCCAAAGCTGGAACAATATACGTTTGGACATCAAAACCTTCTCGTTCAAGATCGTCAATGATTGTTTGCAGGATGTATTGCTCTCTAATTGTAATGATTTTGTTATTTTCGCCAAAGGTAGTGATTTGGCTTTCCATACTAATTTCCTCGGCTTTGTCGCCCATCGTGACGATTCCAGCAACATTTTCTGCAATAATCCAAGTGGGCCGACACTCTTTTGTAACACGGAACATTTCCGGCCAGAGGTAGCGGTCATCGTTTGTTCCATTTCTATTTCCTGCAACGGAAAAAGGCTGACAAGGGAACCCACCTGTGAGGATGTCAATTTGTCCTTCATATTTTTTGGCATTAAAGTTATAAATATCATCATAAAGCTTTGTATATGGCATATTTTGCTTTATCAATTTACGGCAATAATTATCTTTTTCAAGCGCAAATATATTATCCCACCCAATAGCTTCAGCAGCAAGGTCAAAACCCATTATCCCGGTAAATAAACTAGCATGTCTATAATTCAAACCTTGTATTTTTAAACTCGTTTATATAACCGGTTCTAAAGTCTTTTTTAAAACGGCTTATTTCAATTTCATTGCCTCCATCGTCAAACATATACATAATTGCTATGTTCATCGTTTTACGGTACGTTCCTTTAACGTGGCGGTTAATCAAATCGTAATATGCATCTTCAAGGTTTATGCGCTCTATAATAGTGCTGCTATAAAATGGTGGTGGGTTTATTTCGCCTGCACCAGTATAAATCCTCAATTTAAACCGACTAATATTTGCGCCATAATCGTTTTTGTTAGCCATTGCTTGCTCTGATACCTCTACCCCATTAATAGCTCTAAATACGGTGTTTTCACCATTATATATAAAGGCTTTTTTATATTTACCAGACCAGGCTTTAAAAAACCGTTTTTTCAGGTAAAAAATAGATTTTTCAACCGGAATATCAAAACCATATTCAACCTTCGGCTTTTCGTTTCCGTTGGTCATCCATAATTTTATGTTGGTGTTTAATTTCTGCATTTGTCCACTAATTTATCCACTAATTTCACTAATTTACACGAATTATAAAAAAGAAAATATATGTTTAATTACTTCAATTGTCTATCCCTTAATTAAAATCAAAATAAACACCTGAACCTAATGGCCCTTCATGTAATATTCCTGTATCTGTTAAATTTTCTAGTATTATTTCTCTACGTGCCGAAATTTCATTCATTAATTCAAGCTTTGAACAATGTGCCGGAACTATGTTTCTCTTTTTTTTAGATAATATTATTTCTTCTATAATTTCTAAAATAATTGTTTCCATATATTTTTTGTATAAAAAGAGAAAAGCCCATATATAATAAGTGTTCCACACACACATATTAATACAGGCTTTCTCAGATTAATTATTTTTTGTTGTGTGTGGCAACTAATATTTTATGTAAAAGTAAACTTAATTTGTTTAATGTGCAAGTTTTTATTAAACTTTTTTTCTCGCACTGAGCGAAGTCGAAGCTGCTAATTTACTAAATTACTGATAAAATTATAGGTCTGATCGTTGTAAAACCTAATGGTTGGTTGGTAATCGTCACCCATCATCACATATTTACCTACTTTGCTCCTATTTTTTTCTGAGTAACGGATTTTCTTGTGTAAATCGGGTAATAATTCGTTTATTTCCTTTTCTAAACGTTCCTGCCGACCAAAGCAATCATTTATCATTAGCTGATCCGGTTTAAAGTCTTTATTTTCAGCAAGCCATTTTTTTACAGCAAAACGGTTAAGTATTAAGGCTTTAAAATTATTGCGTAAATCTTCGTCATCCTTAAAGTATTGTAATGTTACGTTTATATTTGTAGTTGCCCTGTTGGTATTTTGGTGTATGTACCAAACTGCGGTATTTATTAGTTTTTGTTGGCTCTCTTTTAGCAAATTAAGCTTGTGTTCTGTCATTTCGCTTTCATATTCAGCGTTAATATGCTGGGTTCTAATCATTGTTTTCTCAACATGCAGAATAGAGTTTTTAAACGAAAAGTTGTTTTTTCCTGGGTTTTTACTTAAAAATGTATTTGGGTAATTGTATTTCCAATTGTAATCAGGGTTATGTTTCCTTTTCTTTTGAACGGATAAAAGTGTTGATTTCATTGCCTTTTCAAGTTTTATCCTCTGATATTCTAAATGTTCGGCTGTTTTGCAGGCCCCGAAATAGTAATCTTTATTTGTTTCAACTTCTTTTAAAGCCTGTTCTACATAAAATATGGTTGAACTCCCTGCTGTTTGTGGCATATACAGCTTACTTGTCCAGCCGTAGAAGGTAATTATAAACCTTACATAAAATTCGAGTGCAAAATTTTTGCGCAATCTTTCAAATGCTTCTTTTTGGTGTTTAGTATTATTCGATTTTTGTAAAGTTTGCGGAAGGTTATTTTGCAGATCATTAGCAGTATCTCGCTCCTGTTCTTTGCTCAGACCAAAAATGCGGGCCATCTTTTTTGAATATTTTCTTGTCTGGACAGAAGGCTTTACCGAAATTTTTGGAATTGCTTCTGTTGTTCTTGTATTTGAGTTGTTCTTTGTATTTTTAGTAATATTGGTGCTTGCACCATTTCCTTTATCAACATTGTTCAAATGTTCTTTTTTTATTTCTTTTTTTATCTTTTCTTTTATATAATTAGGTAAAAATAGCCTTTGCTTAGGGCTAAAATACTGATTTTCACGGTCTAAAAAAAGGCAATTTTCTGGTATAATCCCATCTTTTTCAGCAAAAAGAGGAACTAAAAGGGGTGATATTTTCATTAAATAACCGTTTTTAGACTTGTCAAATTCCTTCTCTATAATACTTGCATCTTCTAATCTACTTATCCGGTTACGAATAGTACGTAATGTTACTGAATCCTTTGATTTAGTCATTACATTACGTATATCATTCGTGTTTACTAAAAATTCTATTGGCTCTGTAATATCAAACATTTTAGGGTATTTTGCAGACTTGTTGCGCCTATTCTGTAAGCTTATCCTATTTATAAATATATAAGATATGGCTTTAAACACATCGTAATGCCTATCTGATAATGTGCGCCTGCCAGTACTTATATATGTGCCTGTACTATCTTTAAATTGGCTGTTCCATTCCTTCTGAAATCGTGCAAACGAGTTTAAAGTCGTCTTTTGGCTGGTATACACTTGGCTGTATAATTTTTTATGCATATTATTGGTTTTGTGCTGGTGAGATTTAAGAATTAAAGGGTGCTTTGCCATATAGGAAAGTCTTACCCCCTCAATTGCTTCTGTTATTTTTCTATCACATTCTCTAATGTCTGAAGATATTTTTCATCTGTCTCAATCATTTTATCGATCAAGCGTTGTATCGCTTTATTTCTGCGATCTTTAATTTTGCACATTCTTTCGTACATCTTTTTTATACGAACGTTACCTCTTTTTTCATTGATAACCTGAGATACCATCATCTGTGTAAAGCTTGTACCATCTTCTTTTAGCACTTTGCGCCTTATTGCCTGTGGTATCGAACCTGATAGATTTATGTATCCTTTTGGCCCTTTTACTTCTTTTATCATATTCGTAGTAATTATTTTATGCAAATATAAGGTTTTATTACTGAAAAACAAATTAAAAGTTTTATTTTTTTTCATGTAAATTACCCACCCAATAAACAGTAGGTTACAGGGCTAATTTTTATTTTTTACTGCTATATTTTGCAGTTTGTTTAATTTTTTTTGCATTATAAACTTTTATGAACTACATTTGTGCTGTAATATTATTTAAACAGTTTAATTTAACTAATTTTTAAGGATTATGAAAAAGACAATGATTATTTTAGCAATGCTAATAGTGGTAGGCTCTTCATGTGAGAAGAGTATGGTTTTATCTTCGTTTACAACCAATAAAGAAATCTATGATGTTGGCGAAATGGTCGTTTGTACCAATACATCAATAAATGCAAGTTCGTATGTTTGGACTGCCAACGGCCAAATTGGAGAAAATAAGAACTTCAGCCCTATTTTCAGTTCTCCGGGCACATATAAGATAAGCCTATCAGCTATTGGTGCAGGAGGTTCTGATACATTCAGCCATAGCATTATTGTAGTGAGCAAAAAGAAAAAAGGAGATACTATATCATTAAATGACATTTATTACTCAGTTCAATAAATTAGCTTTATTTTTGGATTAGAGCAAAATGTTTTATAAATTTGTTGCTCATAATCCATAGTAATGTTTATAGTTTGACTGAAAAAGCGCACAACCATTAGGTTTGCGCTTTTTTTTATTTTAAATTTGGATATTAAAATATAAAGATTTAACTTTGTTTAAATTATTACCCATTTATAAACTTTATAAAAAATTAAATTATGGCACTATTTATTGTTATTTTTATCTTAGTTAGCTTTTGGTTACTAACACATAAACATATGAGTTATAAAGACCACTCTCCTACTTTTGAAGAAGTTGACCGTATTAACGCAAAAAAAAAGAGACAATAATATGGCTCAAATAAAATTCATTAATATAAAGGCTGATGGCAAAATGAAAAATGCCGTTGAAAAGCTGACTGACAACTTTTTAGAAAGTGCAGGTAACAGCGATTTAAACTTTCTGCTGGTTGCACGGTCAAAAAACGAAGGTATTAATATTGTAGCAGGTGTTGGTTCAAAAAAGGATCTTAAAAACTACCTGAAACAAGTAAAAACAAGGATTAAAGAACTATAATTATGGACATAGAACATAAAAAAAGAAAAGATGAGGATTTTTTTAAATCATTCTATCCTATTGCCGATGATAAAGTACGTGTAAAAACAAATGCAGAGCTGGAACTAAAAACTTACAAGCTGCACTTTTATTTTGCTCGGTTTGCATTTGCAATCCTGAGCTTTGCGCTGTACTTACCTACTATAATTGAGCTTTTCCAGACAAGCTATACCATTACCGATTATATACGCAACTTTATTATTATACTAATACTTGCTTTGCTCGAAATTGGCCTAAGTTTTAGTCTGTACGATTATTATGTACGCTTTCATAGTCAAAATAAGGATCGTAGAAGATTAATTATATATAGCCTTGCTTTTACTTCGGTTGTTTTATCGGCTTTAAGTGGTGTGAATGCAATTGATATTGTTGATAAAAGCGAAAGTAATATTATTAGCGAAACGCAAATCATTAAGGAAAATGATATTAAAAAGTACATGGAGCATATTGACCGTAATTTGGTTAAAATTGATGATGCAGATAAGCGTATAGCAGTAAGCAACCAAAATATTAAAGATTTAGCACCCGTGGCCGTAACAAAGAAAGGTTCGGCACAGATAGTAGCCTATCAGGAACAAAACGCCACAGCAGCAGGTTTTATTGATCGGTTAAGTAAACAGAATAGCCACTTACTACTTGTTGTTGAGGATATTCGGAGAGAAAGTAAAAGCCTAATGAAAACCCGTATTACTAAAGCAGGTAAAAAAGAGTTAATTTATATGGTTATATTCTTTATTAGCGGTATTGTTGCTGTTGGTGGACTAATGTACTCATATAATTTTATAGGCATGTTCTACAGGCATGTAAAAGACGATGCCCTTAATATAGAGGTGTTGCGCAAACAACTTGACGAAGAGGAAGAAGCTTACCAAGAAAGCCTGCAATTAAAATCAGACCGGAAAATGGATGATAATATACGCAGACAAGAACGGCTTAACCAGCTTGAACAGCTTAAAAAACGTGCCGAAAGTCCTGAGATTAGCTATTTTGCTGAAAAAAAAAAGCACCTACAGTAGATAATAAGTTACGAAGTAGAGCATTAGCAATCTCTATTTCATTAAAATTAAAACTAAAGATAATTAAATTAAAGTATCGTTATGGAAAAGTTAAGCATTAATAATCTGAGTAAGCTTATTTGGGTTCTTGAATTTCCTGAAGGTGATGAAACATTTACAGGTGCAATTAAGGATGTTCAGGGATTAGTAGAAATTGAAGGATTTAGGCATATTTATGATACTGAGCGTACAGTTAAAGAAGCAATTGATGAAAGTATTAATCTATTTAATGAAATGATTGAATTGGGTGTAATTAAATTCCCTGAACATATTGAAGAACGTTTAGAACACCCTACACCTACACCAGTAGATCAACCTAATGATACAGCGGTTTCTAAGGGCATTAACGTTTCGACTTCGCTCAACGAGCAGTTTTTTGAAAGTATCAAAGACGAAAGTTTAGATACAGATAACAGCATTAAACGTACTGACACAAAGCAAGTTGAAACAATTGTGCCAGACAAATTACGTAACTACCAGCCACCGCTTAATAATATAGCTGAAAACCCAGCAACCAGTAGGTTAACCTATAAGTTAGATGATTCTGACCGTAAGGTTATAGCAGATTTAGAACTGCCAAAAAAAAAACAATACATTCTACAGGAAATAAGGGGCAAATTTGGCAAGCCAATAGACCAGGAACTACTAAGAATGTATGGTAAAAACCGCTTTGCCCGTGGCTTAGAGCGCATTTACCCTAATGCTTATAAAATATCTGAGATAAAATCTGTAATAACACGAATTACTGATTATGAAAAGGCAGTTAAAAACTTGCGACCAGTAAGTTAACCTACCCACCAGTGGGTTTTAATACAATATTCTATTCATAATTCAATATATAGAATTAATAAAGGAATAAACCATCGAAACATTAAGTTAACCTATATAAACAGTAGGTATTTTAACATTTACAAAGTATAAAGAAAATTACGAGTTAAAACAAATTTTTAATAAATCCACACAATTATGAAAATAATAAAAATAAGTGACGAAATGCATAACTCATTAATGGAGTTATCAAAAGAATTAAATAGTCAAAATCACAGGGCTACGGCTATGCCTTATTTTTTTCAAATACAAACTGATGAAGAAGTTTCAGTAGGTGAGGGGCAAGGCGAAGAGGTTTGGGTTATGGATGGTGATGTTTTAGATGATGATGAAATAAAAGAAGTAGTTATCGAATATAATGATTGGGATGAAGATGAATCAGAAGATAAATTTAATAAACTGGACAAATATGATATAATAGAAAATTTAGAAAATGCCGGATATGTTCAGCGTAACAGGGATTTTGTAAAACGATACCAAAATTCGTTTTTTACAGAAAAAGCCTGTAAATTACATATTGAGCAAAATAACTATCATTATAATAATCCTGTAGATTACCTATCATATGCATCACGTAATCCTGAAATGGAATTAGTTATGAAGTTTCTAACAGAATTATCAGGAGGTAAAATTCATAAATAATCAATATTCAATAATCAATAGAAATGACCAAAGCAGAACTATTTTTTACAGCTTATTTTATGATAGGCATAATCTTTACATTATTTTCGCTAAGATCAGCGGATAAATATAATTTAAAACAAATAGGAGTGAGGGCAATAATCGCTTTTGTGGCTTGGCCTTTCCTGCTGAATGGTAATATTCACTAATTAACACTTCGGCTGCGCTCAGTGACCATTTTTCCACTAATTTCACTAATTAACACTAATTAATACTATACAAAATGAGAGAAGAACGAAACGCAAGTCTTAAAGATGTAATAGCAATAACAATGGCCGATATTGATATTTTCTTACTAAAAGAAAAAGACCTAAAAAAAGATTATTTTACAAAAGAAGAAATTAGGGGTCAATTGAAAAAAACTATGGTAAAGATTATAAACTCCCTTTCAAAGCTAAATTATGATGTTAATTCAGAACTTAAACTATAAACGATGTACACAGAACATTTTCATAAAGAGGTTTCGGCAAGTGGTGTTAAATCAGCTAAAAAAGAGAATAATGCCGTAAAACAAGAAATTAAAGTACTTGGCATATTTAAAGCTGAAGCAAGGCCACTTGCCCGGTGGGAAGTATACGAAATTTACATGAAACAGTACGGATTGGTAAAAGAACATAGTATTGTTAGAGCCATATCGAACCTACTGAACGGCACAAAAACCACGGCTCAACAAATAAAACCATTTGATAAGGTAATGGGTAATGCCGGGGCAACTGTTAACCGGTGGGTTTTAATACCAATGAACCCTGTTCAACTAAGTATATTTTAGTAAAAACAAATTTAAAACGATAAAAAATGGGGAAAGCACATGAATTTTTACTAGGAAAAGGAATAAAAAGCAATAAGGATAATATTTCAGCTTTTTTGATGGAGCAATGGCTTGAAGAATTTTTAAAAATGAGCGAAAAAGAAACAATTAATAGTCCTGAATTACATACGTTATTACCTACTTTTCTTGATGATAAAACCTACATAGAAGACCTTGAAGGGCTTGTTTGCTTCTTAGCAAAAACTTATGAAAAATTAAAAGATACTTATTGGCTAAACCATTTAAAAACTTGTGGTGTTGATAATCCTAAAAGACGAGATTTAACCGAGTGTGAAAAGAGTGAACTAAATAGATTCTCTTTAATACAAGGTAGCCGATTGCAAAAAAGAGTTAAACAACTCGCAAATATTAAAGGAATAGGGTAGGGGCACTTCATTTCATTTCGGCTTCGCTCAATGACCATGCTCAATGACCACGCTCAGTAATTTTACTCAATCATTAATTAAAATAAAAGATGGAATATTCAGGAATTGATTATACAAAAAAAACAGCAAATGAGAACACAAATATTTTATTTAATTCAGTTTGTGTTGAGCTAATAAAACGTAACAAATCGCTGTTTAAAATAGCACAGGAGATTAGCAGGCAACATATTAACGTAATGATTGATAAAACTGCGGAAACTGATAAAAAAAGAGATGTTTTATTAGAACTAGCTCCAACATGGAGAGCTATGATGAAAGAAGTTGATAATATAAAAATGTTAGACTAATTCAATATTCAATATTCAATCAACAATAACTTGCCCTGAGCGTAGCCGAAGGGTCAATTTAAACCTCTACTAAGTTTGGGTGAAAGGTTACCAGGTACTCTGATCCGGAAAAGTATTTTAGCTTATGGTTATGGTTTTTGCTGATAAAAAAACATTCTTGCTTTTTATAAAGCTTTGTAGTTTCTAAATCGTAAATTTTACCCGATTTAACAAATATTGTCTGGCTTTGGTTATTATGTTCGTGTGCTGGTATTTCAGTATCGTATTTTACCATTATATGCAGCGATGTTGCGCCAAGTACATGCATTAACTCGCTGCTAATATCCCTGATAAATACACCGTGATAATATTCTATAAATCCGTTTTTATCTTTTTTTTTAAAATCAAGCGGTTCTAAATTATCGGCCACAAGCAATTTTTTAACCCGGTTAACAATTTTTAGTTTTTCTTTTTCAATTTCGTTTAGCTTATCCCTTGTTTCTTTCGGTATTGCTTCCATCACCCACCTTTTTTTAACTGTTCAACAATATCTTTCTGCTTTAGTAAAATTTCTTTATTTAAAAGCAGACTTTTACGGCCTATTTTTATCGTTTCTTCAACTGCTGCTTCAAATTCAAAGAATAGTTTAAGCTCGTTTTCTGATTTTTCGAGTAATAAGCGATTCGTTTCAATAATATCATTTACTTTTTCGCTGTATAGCCTGCTGTAAGCATTTTTTTTGCGAATAAATAGTAGCGAAATAAGAATTAACATCACTGATAAAGCTACAATTATGATTATGTGTATATCTTCCATGCTAATATAGGCGTTTAATTATTTTATTCATTTCAATTTCAATATGGCTGCGTAATTCGCTGGCTAACATACCATTTCTGTTAGCATAGCTATTAATTACCTTAATCACCTTTTCAGGATCAATAATATCACCAGATGTAAAGGTTATTAGCTCCCTGTTATGATACAAAAACAATTCGAGTTCCTGCATTTTATCATCATTTAATATACTTATACGTGTTCTGATTATTGCTACCAGGCTATTAACTGCTACATTACGATCACGTAAATCAACAATTTCGTTTATAAGTATCGTGCTAAAATTAAAATATATATTTTGTATTAGCACAATGGCTGCTTCACGGGATAGATCAGCATTGTAGCGATCAGCAATAATTTTTAACCTACGCTCGGTGCTTTCAATAATACCGGTTTTAACCTTTGAGCTTTTTACATAAATTTGCTCACGGCTTTTGGCCTTTTTACCTACTAGCCATTGGGTAGCAAGCTTAAATGAAATGTATAAAATGAATATTATTATGGCGATCCACCCATTTTCACTTTCCAGAAATGCTTTTATAAGTCCTTCTTCCATTTAGTAATTGGTAATTAGTAAAAATAAATAGGCGAATAAACCTTATTATCAATATTTCAAAGATAGCAAAATATTTATAATTAATTTATTTATTTTAAATAAGGCTCTCTACTTCCATCTGAATCAAGTTTCATATGTGCGTCAGAAGCCAATAAAACTATATCATGATTGTACTTTGTGAATAGTACAGTACCACTTCCTGTAATATAATTAGGTACTTGTAAACCATCATTAGCATTTTCCCATTCAACATCTCTATACAATCTACCTGTAAAAGTAGAACTTATACCCAAGCTACTACCATCAACGGTATCATCCATCTCAGATAAACAATGTTGATGAAATAACCCAGTTCCAAATTTTAGAATATAAGATCTAACTATTGTAGTATTTGGTAATATACCAGTTAATCCAATTGCGGTGTATTCTAAAGCCATACAAATCCACCCTGTATCATCAACTACTTTTAAAGCATGCACATGCTGTAAAAAATCACTAGCATCTTTTCTAGCATGTGGTGTCTGAGCTATTATATGCACTTCATTAGTTAATATCGGAGACCAATGTGGTAAGGCTATTCCTTTACTTCCTGTATTACCAACAACTCCTGTAACTATTGATACTACTACATTTAGAATCATATCTTCACCAGCTCCTAAAGTAGAATTATTATCTACTATAACACCACCGGATTCATTAAATTGAAAGTATGCTAATACATCAGTAGCTTCAGTTATTACTGATCCCTGGGTTGTATCACCGTAAGTCAATAAAATTGTAGGTGTTAAACTTTCTGGAATACCTGCGTTATATAAATGGTCTATGTTTTCCTGTGAGAGTGTTTTATTCACTATAAATAATTCATCATATACTGACTTATTATACCATGAATCACCCTCATACACAGCCACGAGCACATCGGCTACAATAGCTCCTAAATTACCGGTTCTACGTGTATTTTTATTTTCTACTCCATTTATGTACAATCTTGCTCGTATTCTTGTGCCTAGGTCTTCTAAAGTAACAGTAATCATACTCCACGCATTCTGAGATAAAGCAACACTGGATGTGTGAGAAACATCACCCCAGTCAGCCACAACATTACCACTTGTAAAGTAAAGATCCAACATACCATCTAAGAATAAAATTTGACCTTCTAAATCGTCCGGTTTAAGCCAAATATTTATACTTATATTTCCTGTATCTTCCCAGTCTGTAACATACGAAGCATCTATTATACCATAATCAGATGTCCCATTAAAACTTCTTGCATTATCTACACCACCTCCACCATCATTAATAAAGTACTTCATTATAGGGGGTCTATCCCCTTCAATTGCAAATGATGATGCATTATTCAATAAATCATCAAACCTTGTAGCATCACCTTTATATGATAAACTGCCATCACTTTCTATATTTGTGTAGTTTCCACCTGAAACATCCCCTACTTGTAGAGTAGTAAACTCATTACTAACATCTATTTGATCTATAATTTTAGACCTATCAATATACAAGTTATAATCAGCAAGGCTTATTTCAATAACATAAATAAATGCAGCAGGACTTGTGGGTACTGCGCCACTATTAAGGTAGTTACCGCTGGTATCGAGACTAATATTAGTAACACCTCCGTTCTCGTAATTGGGGCGGTTATCCACGATTTTAGAAACGAGGGCATCAAGGCCACCCGGCCAATTGTTGAGTATGATTGTTGCACCTTGTGGTGGTGTGATTGTTCCGCTAATTGCTGTAATGTCTTCATAATACGTTATTCTAAATATTGTACCTAACAAGTCCGCTAATTGCGAATTGCTAACGCCTCCTTGTTGGTATCCGAAAACTGTTCCCATTTATACATTAATTATTTGTTGTTTTAGAGACAACTCATGAGTTGTCTCTACGATTCTACCGTTTAACCATTTAATCGTTTAACCATTTAACAATTAATAATACGTTGCTTCTACGGTTGTGCTGCTTGCATCAATTACTACGGCATACCATGCATCGGTCATTCGGGTGCTGTCTAAATTGAAAACTGCCCCTGAAGGTAATGTCCAGCTTTGCCCGTTTTGGGTTAGTGTTGCATTAGCACTGCCTGTATTTGCAAAGCTACATGTTTTAAAACCTTCTGGTACAGTATCGGTATCAGATGTTACCTTTAATACTGATACGCCTATATAATTTATTATTCCTGACATGATTTTATTTAATTTTTATTATTAATAAATATTTTATTGTCTAAACTGTAATTTATAGCTGAGTAAGTTTTTCTCTCTTTTTTCTTCTTCTTCCTATGCTTAACTATTACTTGCATCGTAAGACTTGTAGCGACACTAAATATACTCGTATATAGTAAGTCTGCCACACTAGGCTCTCCGCCTGCTGTAAAGTCAAGCATTTCTTTAATTGTTCCTGCACTAACTCCTGCGATTATACCTGCTCTCTTAGCTAAGGCTTCATCACCAGTTTTATTATATACCAGAATGAAGGTAGTGCCTGATACTGCTATTCCACCTAATGCGTGTAATTGCTTATCTGCCTTAAAAGAGTAATCCTCTTCTAACTGAAACTGAGCATTTACACTAAAGCTGGTAGCTATCATTAATATTATTATAGTTAATTTTTTTATCATAATTTTCATGACTAATATGTTACTTTGAATTTAAGGATAAATACTATCAATTCCGCAATACTCCTCTACTGTTAATAGTTCATCACCTACTTTCTGATCTCCATAATTTAACTCTTCACTCCATCCTATTATATCTACTCCATCTAATGTGACTTTTCCGAATATCTTATCTTTAGAAGCAGCCTCAAAGAATGTATCATAAATCCGAGGGTCTGCAATTTCTGATACGTGGTATCTGTAAGGGTGTGTTGCATCGTAAAAGTCAGATACTCTGGATTCGGCTGTTTGCCTTGTTGTGTTTAATCTGTTGAATATCTCATTTGCGGCATTATCTGTAATTGAGTATGCACCTGAATCTACTGTAAATTGATAAGGTGAGATATATTTGTTATTTATTTTTATTTTTGAGACTTGGTCACCTGCATCAAAATTAGTTAAAATGTAATTAGAAGTTGTATATGTAGTGTCAGTTACAGGGTTAGAACCTGCTCCACCTGAAACATCAACTAGCATATAAGATTCTCCAAAAGAATCTCCTTTGATATAAATCGTAAATGTTCCAATATTTGACCGAGTAATTTTCAGACCATACAATGTGTTTTGCGCTATGTAAGAACTATTTGACGTTGCTAATTCAATAAAATTACCAGTCGTTGTTATTCTAAATAGTCGAATCTTTCCCCCAGCACCCCAATCAATACCATAACTATCTGTATTTGGGTATGGTTGATTAGTACTACTTATAAATTGTACTCTTGAACTACCTGTGCTATCTGAGCTACCATGTAACCAGTTAAATTCCCATTCACCATAAGCTGCATTACTCTCAATATAAGCAATCCCAGCCGTATCACATTGCAAAATAGGTGCTTCGGCTTCCACATCCACCAAACTATCCGCCATATTCCAACCGCTGCCACTTGCTATGTTCCTTTTCCATTCGTAATCGGCTGGTATGCCTTCATTAGAATACGCCCCTGTACTTATAATGAAAATCGGAGTAGATACCAATATATTATTAATTCTAAGATTCCTTATATTATCACCTGCATCTAAATCAGCAACAAAATAATTTGATGTTGTATAAGTATTATCAGTAGCTGGATTAGTCCCTACACCTCCTGAAACGTCAATTAACTCCATATAGTCAATGTCTGGAACTAAATAATTAGTTGTTGTAACAGGTTTAGTTTTTCCTTGAATATACGCTATAAATGTCCCTATTGCGCCAATGGTATACTGATCTAATGTTTCATTGCGCCACACCAAAATACGGTAATCCGTATTAATAGATATATAGCCTACTGCTGTCGCTATCAAATTTAAAGCACTGCCAGTCCTTCTTATGTATAATGATTCGACTGCACTGATAAATATTTGATAACCATAATTTTGATTTGTTTCATTAACACCATTAGAGATAAATGAATAATAGGATATATTATTACCACCGAATTTATTAACTATCCCGTCAAATACTAATCCGTATGCAACACTGTTGTCAATATAAGCAGTTCCCGCTGTATCACACTGTAAGTAATTAAAACTTAAAGGATTCCCATTTACATCATAAGGCACTTGAATTTGTGGTAAAGTTGCATGTTCCCAAAGACTATACCCATTTTGAGCTGCCCAAAGTGAGCCCTCTAAATCATAAGTGTATCGGTCGCCTGTTCCTGACCATGTGCCGTGATTGTTATTAACTAAGTCATATTCATAACCTCCCTGCCCTGTTAGTACATAATCAGGTGTTATATTTTCAATTTCTAAATCTGTTAAATAATCATATCTTACTGCAATTGCTTTTATTTGTCCTGTAACCCCATAATTATCAGCATCCCATTTTCCAATTTTAATAGATGTAAAAGTGTTTAAATTATATCCTATCAAAACAGCATCTTCATACACACCATTTAATCCAAATCTTACATCTAAATCACTGCCATTATTCCTAATTCTAAGACTAATAATATTATATTCATTCAAATTGCAAAATAAATCAGATACAATAAGAGATAGTGAGGCGGGTGTTGCATAAAATTGCAAACGGCCTCCGCTACTTAACACAAATCTATTTACATAACTATTACCGCAAATAATATGATTAGCTGAAAAATCATAAGATACTGGGTTTATAATTGCGTAATAAGTTAGCTCAGTACCTGTAAAAGTTCTAGTTACTAACACTTCATCATCCTCCCCATTAAACTTAGCCACCCTCGGCAAAAACTTAGCGGGTAAATTCTCAATTGATTCGGCAAGGGTGTTGTCTGTTACGCCCTTATGCCATGTGCCTAGTTCTACAGATGTTGGTACATCAGATATAATCCAGCCTTTTGCTATTAGTGAGTTATAGGCAGTATTGCTCGCAATTGTACGGGCATCGTTACCATCGCCAATTACCAGTAAGCCATTTAATACACCATTGTTATCAAGTGCTATTAATATACTGTCATGTGTTGCGCTTGAAAATCCGTTATTATCGCACCACAGGGTTTGTAGTATGGTATTGTTGCTTAAATCTAGTTCTTGTATATTGTTATCTTCGCAATACAGGTTTGTAAGGTTTGTTAGCTTTGTAATATTAAGGCTTGTTATGTTTGCACTTGCGCAATTTACATAGTAAATATTTTGTGGTAATAGGCTTTTTAGGGCAATATTATAAATACCTGTAGCTGAGTAATTATGTGTGCTTTCAGTAGCAGAAACGGGTATTTCGCTGTTATTGTCGCCCCAATCAAGCAATATGTCCATGGCAATATAATCTACACGGATATTTACTTCTTTTAAGCTGCTTTGATCAGTAATTATTGCTAATGCATCTGGTACAGCAACAGCATCTGCACCTACATAAGTTGCTGTTACGGTTGTACCCACCGCATTTATTGATATAGCCATCCATGCATTTGTGCTAAAAGTGCTTGATAACTGGTATACGTTACCGGCTGGTAATGTCCAGCTTTGCCCATTTTGTGTTAAAATAGCATCAGCATCACCGGTGTTTATAATACTGCACTCGCTAAAACCCTGCGGTAAAAATGCAATGCTATCATTTACACTTATGGTATTTATTCCTATGTAGTTTATTGTTGACATTTTCTACTAATTTTATCCACGAATTACACTAATTTTGTCCACGAATTACACTACTATAAGTTCCTGAAATGTATTACCTGTTATATTTTCATTTAAAAAACCTATTGCATAAATAGGCTTAAACCCTACATCACTTGCCCCCTGCAAGCTCCTTTTCGCATTTTTCCATTCAGCTTCAGTAGGCTCAGCACCTACAACTGTACCTGCATTATTATCATTTCCCCAATTACTTACGCATCCTGCTGCCATAATGTTTTTATTTTATTAGACAATTCGTGAATTGTCTCTACTTTACAAATATTTCAATAATTGTTTCTTTAATTGCTCTGTAACTGCTTGATTTCGGCTTTACTTGAATCCGGGTTACTTCTGCATATAATAATTCATCATCAATTCTGAATGTTACTGATCCATCTGCATTGAAATCAGGATAGCCAATCGTTGTCACCTGTCTGGTTACTTCCGCAGTGTATTTTTCTGTTGCATACACTTGAAATTCTTCTGATTGCTCAGCGAATTCTTTTGTTGGGTCATAGTATATTCCTGGTGCTACTTCTATCATTTTGTTTTATTTTAGAGAAACAATTCATGAATTGTTTTTACAGTGAATTGTCTTTACGGTTAATATTTATGTTTTAGTGCCTTTTAGAATAAATGTTCCATCAGTATAGGTACTGTTAAATGCTGAAATACGCCATTTTGTTGTATCATTAGCTGCTACAGTTATCGGAAAAGATGGACTTTGCCAAACTGTGCCGTCATCAGTTGAGTATTCGATACTTGCTATTTTTGTACCTAATATGGCTGAATCAATAGTAGCTGCATCCTCGTGCAAAATTTCTACAGGATAGCTAATGTTTGGGCTGTATATTTCCCAAAGCAAGTCTTTACTATCGCTTGCACCATATCCACCAGGGTTAAATCCAAATTCCATATCTTTTTATTTTTATCCACAAATTATTGGTTATTTTAGAGACAACTCATGAGTTGTCTTTACCTTTTAAGTATTTATCCATTTAATCATCTTTTTATGGTATCCTTTTTTGTATGCATAATAACTACCTGATACTAAGACAACTAAAACCAATGATATTATAAGCCATTTTTTTTTAGCTTCGCCATATTCAAAGCTGTCAAGTTTACGCATCCAACCATTAATAAATTCGGGATACTTGTATCTAAGGCTTTCTAAAAATACTCGTTTTTCGCCTTTTATGGCATAAAATAAGTCTTCGGCATTGCTGCGGTTAATTGCTTTTACCACATCATCGCTGTATGTCCATTTTACGGTTACATGCTTATCCATTTGCGATAAGGATTCTTCAACAATTGTATTTGATTTTGCCGGATTACCAATTCTAATAGCAAATATAATATCGGCTACATCCTGATCCTTTAACTCGTTTCCACGCATACCAGCCCAAAACTTTGTTCGGTATACTTTTTCAGCAATACGCCTTGTAATTGCTTTCATATCAGCAATTGTAGGCTCGTAACCCAAATAATTTTCGTAAGCTATGGCCGAAATTCCCCTATTTGTACCCACCTGACTACCAGAGCTAGTATAGTTTGCCTTATCAGAAACATAATTCTGATAGCCACCTTCCCAGCCTTCGGTTTTTTCAAAAATAGGTGTAAAATTTGCCATTGGTTTACGTATTATAAAATTATATTGTGTACGGTTTAATACTTTTACTTTTTCAAAAACTGGCTCGTTAAAAACCAATATTAAAAAAAGAAATACCGTGCTATTTTGTAAGAACACTGCTTAATAGGTTAATTCCTATTGCTGAAACAACAACGGCACCAACTATGGTGATAAACAGCTTTATATAAATCTCAGGGGAAAGATTGGCTGTTACATCAATTTTCATACCTTCAGTACCTACTAATTTATCGAATAAATTCATTTCGTCCATGTTTTTTTTATTAACTTCGTTAATGGACATGCACAAGGCATGCCCCTACAATATTATTATATCAATTTTTTACCCCCACATGCTTTGAAAAAATGCTGCAAGTGCGCTACCTTCGTATTCTTCATCATTATCAGATAAATTAACTTTTGCAGCGGTGGCACTAATTAAACTATTATATTGAGCTATTGTTAACTCTTTTTTACCCGTTGCTTTTATTAATGCTGCTTCTGTACCGGGGCCAAATTTTTTATCAACAGATATTTTTGCTCCTATTTTATCAAGATATAAACGGTTAAGTATTTCTTGTACACGCTCAACGTTTACACCTTTCATGCATTTTTTTAACGGAAAACTTTCTGAAACATAAGAAGAACATCCTGTACCTGAACTTGGAGTAGTTGTAGGCGGTTTTGATGGTGTATCATCTTCATCAGATGAATTTTCCATTTTAGGGTCTTTACCTGTTATTTTGCGTATGTATTCGCCCAAAGGAGAATCATCATCTTTAAAAATAAAATAAATACCTGCACTTACGGCTGCTAAGCCTGTTATTATGATTAATGCTTTTTTGCTTTTTGGTTTCATAATTTTAAATTTTATCCACTAATTACACTAATTTTCACGAACTGCTTACGCAAACGTATTTTTATCCACTAATTTTCTTTACCATTCTTCTGATTGTGCTTCAAAGGCTGCGTTATTCATTGCTCTTAATTCTTCGGGAGTGTATAGCGCAGCATCTATTTTAGCTTTTGTACTGGCTTGGTATGCATCAAAATCTTCTTGCGACATACCCATATATTCGGCTGTTAGCACTCCATCACCTGATTGTAAGGCTTTCGCTAAAAAAGAACTGCCCACCTTTACACCTGATTTTTTACTGAAAATAATTGCTGCGATTATGGCTACTATTCCTATACTACCTACAATTATTAATGTCTTTTTATTTTTCATATCTTTTTTTTATCCATTAATTACACATTTCGACTATACTTCGACTTCGCTCAGTAACCACGCTCAATGTCCGCTAATTTTCACTAATATTTTTTTCTGCCTACTGATAACTGCTTACTGAATACTGAATACTACTTTACTGCTATAAATCCTTTTAATCGTAATCCATTTGTTGTATTCCAATTATATTTTCGGGTACGTTCTGCTACTTCATATCCTTCACGGCTACCATCATCATCATTCGTGTTACCTTCTATTGTTTCAAAACTTTCGCTGTTTGATCGTTGTACTATTCCTGCATGACCTGTCCAGTTGCCAACACCGTTTACATAATTTTGCCATATTACAATTGCACCGGAACTTGGTTTTTTCGATATTTCAAAATTACCGGATGTATCTTTTTCAAAATTAGCCCAACTGGTTTGTGTGCTTGGTGTTATAATCAGGTTTAAATCATCTTCGTATTTTTTACCAAACTTTTTTATCCAGATAAGCTTTGCAAAACTCATGCACCATGCCTGCCCGTCTCTAAAATCACCATAATCACGCATTAACTGGTTAAATTCTTCGTCCTGAAATCCTTTATTGCCCGAAAACTCTTCTTCGCCAATAAACTTTTTTGCATACCGGACAATCCGCTGCTCTCTGCGAAAGTATAACCACGCACCTACACCCACGGCTAATGGTATTGAAACCACGGCTACCAGCGGTAAGGTTTTGTGTTCCTTTAACAGAAACTTTATTTCGTTTAATAATTTTTCCATGTTGTTTTAGACAACTCATGAGTTGTCTCTACTATTTATTTTTATAATATATAATACCGCCTACTACAATTGCAGCTATGCCATATATAATATACCATTTCATATAATTGTTTTCAGTTGCGCTAACTTTTTCTGAAATATCACCAGTTTCTTTATCATCAACTGGCATTGGCTTTGGTTCTATATCCATAGGAGGAAAATCATCAATTATATTTGATAATGTTTTGCTAATATGAACCTTATCAATTAATGCTGAATTAATTAAATCGGTTAAATCTTGTTCGTCAGTAATTGTGCCACCCCATATTAAAATACTACCACCAAACGAAGGAAAACCCTTAATACCAACACTGTTTAGCTCTTGCTCAATAGCTGCGTAATCAGTACCTGTTTTAAATGTAATATTTACGGCTGTTGATTGGCCTTCTAATTTACCGCTAAGCATCCATGTACGTGCATTTGTAGTTAATTTTGATGCATTTGGGTTATTTTTTAATGTTGCTAAATCCATTTTTTAAAATATTAAGTGATACCTGGTTATTACTTTATTTTTTATTCCGTTCCATTCCTGATCTTCTTTAAGAAAAATACTACCTGCAACCGACATTGCATATTCGCCCTCAAAAGTGATTATAAAACTTTCGGGATATTTATTGTTGTATAATTCAATAACCATTTTAAAATTTTCATCAGATAAGCGAATTAAATTATTAAAAGGTGTTATATCTCTGCCAAACCAATTAAGGCCAATCATTTCTTTTTCTAAACTATCGGCTAATACTTGTGCTTGTGCATTACTGAATGTGCTTACGCCCGATTCGGCTTTTTGCACCATATTAATGAATGCCGGGTATTCATCGCCTAAAGCATTTTGTAATTCAAGGCTTAAAGTTGCTTGATACAAATTACGATACTCTTCAGAAATATCTTTAAAATCTTTAATATTTGCACCTAATTTAAAAATCTCATCAGTATCAGCCGATAAAAACATATTAGAAACAAAATTTCTGCCAGGGTGCATAGCCGTATTTAATGCTTGTGCAATTGATACATTAGAATCACTTGTGGCCCTATCACCCGATTCTCTTTGTTTTTTATCACGTATCATTTTTATTATTAGCGAAACACCAATAATACCTACAACACCCACGGCCACCGTTCCGTATATTTTACTTGTACCTGCCATTTTTTTTTGTTATTAGTAATTAAGGAATAAAATCAAGTTTATCCTCTATTTTCTCCTTAAAGATTTCAAGCTTTGTATATGCGTAATACACAATAGCTGCTATGCCTACAATTAATACTGCCTTTTCTATTTCTGTCATTGTCCACGAATTACACTAATTAACACGAATTATACACTTCGACTACACTTCGGCTACACTTCGGCTACGCTCAGTGACCACGCTCAGTGACCACGCTCAGTGACCATGCTCAATGCAAGCGAATTAAACTGTCTACTGATTACTGCTCTTCCTCTTCGTTATAATCTACAATTTCTGGTAGTTCCGGAATATTATAATTATCTAAATCAGAGGTTATATGCATCACAACGTCCTGTATTCTGTCGGTATCCATAAAGTTACCAAATTCATAAGTTAAGTAATCTTCTAACTTAAACCTGATAATATCAATTGAATCAGCTTTTGATAATTCATTTTCCTTTAATTTATCTTCAACTTTTGCTTCTTCTTTTTGCTTGTTCTTTTTGCGAAGATATAATAACAGTAACACACCTGCTACCATTAACACTTTAGTCCTTGTTGTAAACATCGTTATTTTCTTTTAGTTCCATTTCCATTTTACTCAGTTGTATTGATAAAATAGAATCGTAAATAGTTAATCCTATTGCAATAATGCCTGCAAATCCAACAATTAGTTGAAATTTTTTATTTTTTATTAATCCTGCGAATGTCATTTTTACAAATTATTTGTTGTTTTAGACAAGTCATGAGTTGTCTCTACCATTCTACCATTTAACCACTAATTAAATTTTTACAGGTGGTTTAACTCTCATAGCAATTGCGCTACCTGCCATTAATCCGGCTGCGATTAGGGTTAGATAACCTATTAAGCTTTGCTTAAAATATTTTGATACTCCAAAGCCTAATGCGCCTACACCTGCTGTTATTGCTAAAAATTCGTAAGGGTAAATGTACCCGGTAATTGGTATTCCTGCTGTTTTTTGAATGTATCCACCGTCTTCTTCAGTTGTTTCTGTTTCTACTGTTACTGGTGGCTCACCAACATAAGCAGAGCTACCTCCGTCAATTTGCACATCTACTAATTCTCCGTTTTCGTCTTCCATAGTTACAATTTCTGGTTCTGGTTGTTGTACATCATCTTGTTGATAGTCCTGTTGCTCGTCATCCTGTTGATAATCCTGTTGCTCGTCATCATTCTGATAATCCTGTTCAACAAAAGGCTCTACATAAGGATGTTCATCTACGTAATCATCCTGACTGTCTGGTTGTTGTACATCATCTTGTTGATAGTCCTGTTGGTCGTCATCATTCTGATAATCCTGTTCAACAAAAGGCTCTACATAAGGATGTTCATCTACGTAATCATCTTGGCTATCTTGCTGTTGTACATCATCTTGTTGATAATCCTGTTGTTCATCAGTTTCAACATGTGAAAACTCTGCAATCTCTACAATATCATCAGCACTTACAGATTGCATAGTATATTGGTTTTTAATTGTATAAGCCATATACTCTTCATATAACTCACCACTATCACTGTAATAGCTTGTTATTTTTGTTTTTTCAGCATCCCATTCTTCACCAGCCTTTGCAATGGTACCATTTGCCAAATTAATATCAGTTAATAATCGAACAATCACCATACCATACTGAGTATATTCGTTTACTATTGGCGAAGTTTGCTCCACGGTGTCGTAATCATCCTGAGGATCTTGTTGTTGGTCATCTGGTATTACATACTGATCTCTTTTAATTTGTAAATCATCAATACGTTGCTGTTCAATTGTATCAAGCCTATCTTGTTCCGCTTCCTGTTCTAATTGCGAATCAATAAGTTGTTGTTGTTCTAATTCGTCAAGTCTTAATTGTTCATCCTGCTCTAATTGCAAGTCAATTACTCGTTGACGTTCAATATCATCAAGTCGTTGTTGGTCAATTTCATCAAGCCTTGTTTGCTCTTCAAAATCAGCAATACGCTGTCTTTCTAAGTCATCAAGTCTATTTTGTTCGGCTAAAGCAGAAATACGTTGCTGCTCAATGGTATCAAGTCGCTGTTGGTCAATTTCATCAAGCCTTGTTTGCTCTTCAAAATCAGCAATACGCTGACTTTCTAAATCATCAAGCCTGGTTTGTTCTGCCAAATCATCAACACGTTGTTGCTCTAAATCGTCAAGTCGTGCCTGCTCGGCTAATGCAGCAATATGATCTAACTTATCCTGCTGTAACTCAGCAAGATGAACGCTTTCTAAATCGTCAATTCGTGCTTGTTCGTCATCGGCTTCCTGTTGTACAATTTCAGCTAGTTTCTGAGCTTCTAAATCAGCAATTAGTTCTTGATCGGCTTGCTGTACATCCTGCACCTGTGGTGTATCATCAAACGACACTTCACGGTCATCAAGTGGCACAGTTCCTTCAGTATAAATAGGTCTTATAGCACCTATTGCCAATTCAAATAATTCAGTTTGGCCGGTTATATCTCCTTTCATAGCTTTATAATTTATTCACTATTAAAAACTGTTTATTTGTTTATTTGGTTATTTGTTTAACGAATAAACAAATCATCAAACAAACAGTTTTAAACATTTAATCTCTTCGCTTTTATTAACAAATAAAAACTAAGTAGGACAAAGCCTACTTAGTATAAGAAATGTTAATTTTGTTTTTGTACATGCCAAGACCAACAATTACACCAGCACCTAAAACAAGGCCCCACCAAAATGCACGTACTAAAGTACCGCCTGTGGTAATTCCCATTTTATCGGTTGTAGCTGCTACTGAAAATTTTCTGTCAGTTGCTGTTGGAACTGGTACTACTGTTGCTGCTGCTGTACCTTCTGCTTTCTTTACAATGTCTCTTTGAATGTTCATCACTTTTTGTTTTTAATTAATATTAAATTTAAGAAATAGTTTTATACCGTTGCTAATTTTGTATTCTCAACATACTGATATGTAATATTTGATATAATTGTACTAAAATTATTTACAAATTCTTTTGAAATAGTACCTTTACCTTCGTCAATTAGGGCTGTTGTTCCTTTAAACAGGCTAATTACAATATCATATGTTCCACTATCGTATGTGCCTGTAAGTTCTTTTGCTTCGCCTTTATATTTAATTAAGTTTATAAGTGATTGCAGTTTACGAATATCTGTACCTTTATCACCTTTGCTCAATACTCCGCCTGTGTATTCGTACTTTAATTCTCGTTCAGGAAAATCGCTTACATGCAACACATTGGCAATAGTTATATTAAAATCGTACAGGAATGATTTGCGTAAACCTTGTTCATCATCAAAATGCGTTGTATTTTTTAAAATAGGTGCAAGCATATCTTTGTCTTGCTGACTAAGAGTAGGTAATTCATCAAAGTAAGATGCACCACCCAAATAGTTAAGCGACATTTTAAATTGTCGGATCAACTCACATTCACCACCAACTGCCACAAACTCTTCGTTCTTTTTTGCTGTTTCGCTTGAATTTTCGGCAGTTTCGCTTAATAATGCCAATTGTTCGTTATAAGAAGTTTCCATCGCTTCAATTTTCATATCGTACCACTTATACAATAAAATTGCTGTAATGGCTGCGCCAATAATCAACGGCTTAATCATTTGTTTGTTCATTTTTTTTGTTTTTTAATTCGCTATGCTCATGGGCAACCACTACTTCGACTTCACTTCGACTTCACTTCGACTTCGCTCAGTGACCACGCTCAGTGACCACGCTCAGTGACCACGCTCAGTGACCGTTGCTACCCCTGCTTATTATAATCTTCTATTTTGTTTAGTTCGCTACGGTAATATAATGTTACTGCCGTTGCAGCAATCAGCATACCTATAATTAATCCTTTTACTAATTTTTTATCCATTTGCTTGTTATTTTAGACAACTCATAAGTTGTCTCTACCATTATATATACCATTCAATATGCAAATTTAACCATTTTTTTGCTTAATCTTCAATAACACTGCAAATATAGCAATTCCAATCCAAGGTGGCAACCATTTAAACTGAGGTACTTCGACTTCACTTCGACTTCGCTCAGTGACCGTGCTATCAGTGACCGTGCTATCTACAAATTCGCCAATATTACCACTGCTTATTGCTGGTATTTGCTTTCCATCTTCGTCATAATAAATTGGCAGAACATCTTTATTATCAGGTACTAAATGTTTCATTAGCTGATCTGGTGATTTTTGCGTAAATTGAAATAACAACTGCACACAAGTATTGGCCTCAATAGGTATTTTCAGAAACTTTTCAAAATCAATTAGTAAATTCTCTTCTAAATCAACATGTATTTGCTTAAATGGAAGTAGCGGATTTACATAATTAGAAAATTGCACTTCGTATGTTTCTTCGCTGCCACGGGCTGTTTCTATTAAATGGGTTAAGCTATTGTATTTTTGTAATGAATTTTCGCTTGTAAATATAATTTTTGATATTTGAATAGGGCTTTGTTGTATGCCACGGGTAATGTAATCGTATGATACCCCGTTTGATTCTGAAGATGAAATATTGATTGTGCTGCCGGAAGTGCCTTGCTGTACAATATATTCGTTCCAACGCCAAAGTTCGTCATTAAATATCTCTAAAACAGAGCCATAAGTTACTATCTGCGTAGATGTTGTTCCACCTGGTCTATTATCACCTGATGTTGCTGTACCTATTATTTCGCCTGTATTTGTTGCAAAATGATACCGCCACGCACCTGCTGTACCTAATGAAAAATATATCTTTTCGTCTGTAATATCATAATCTATATCATATATTAAATTTGATGGTAGACTATCTCCATTTACTGATGTTCCTGTATTTATTACACTTCCTGTATCCGTTGTAATATTATATAGCCATAATCCTGAATCTGTAGGTACTAATATAATATCTTCGTTAATAGCAATAGCATATTGAGTATCATTACTTGGTAATGCTGTTCCATTTACTGATGTTCCCGTTGTAAAATGCTTACCCGTGTCTGTATCTATATTATAAGAGTATAATCCATTTGCTGCTGTTGCGCAATATAATGTATTAGTTGATTCGTGTATAATTATATCAGTTATTGTACCATAGGATACATCATCACCATTTGCAGGGACTGTAATATTAGTATTTACACCATTTTCTCTTTTAGACATATGGTCAATAGGATTTGCACCAAAATAAATTATATCATCGTAGTATATAATAAATGTAAGATTAGCATTATTCGTTTCAGCAAATTGATATGCAGAATTATTGTCAATATCATATACCCAACCATATTTACCTGATGCAGCATAAAGAGTATTGGTATTTTCATCTACGAATATATATTCTACATCATTACTTGGTAATGACTGCCCTTGTACCGATGTTGATGTATTAATATATGATTCTGATTTTGTAAAAATATCATATATATATATTCCTGCACTTGTTGGAATGTACAATATATTATTTACCGTATCAAGGTATGAACCTGGTGTATTACTTTTATTTGAAAAACTGTATAGTTCGCCACTACCATCACCCGGAACAATTTCGTCAGGTTGCGGAGTACTACCCTGATCTAAACTAGCAAGGCTAAATAGCTCTACCACTTGCTTTTGGTCAGCGGTGTTACAAATTTCTATATTTAATACTTCCTTTTCCATCCACGAATTACATTAATTATTTGTTGTTTTTAGACAACTCATGAGTTGTCTCTACCATTTAACAATTTACCAATTTACCCATTTAACCATTTATGAATATTCATTTAATTTTCCTATGCTGTTGTTTAATCGTTCAAAATGACTTTCGTTGTCCTGAAAAATATGTGTCCAGGCATACATCCATTCAAATTTTGGATTACCTAATGCTAAATACAATTTAATTGCTTCGGTGTCTGCATCCATTTCTACAGCATCGTTATCATTTTGGTCAATTAACTCGTTATCTAAATTACTGTGCGCAAACTCATGTATTAATATTGCTTTGCGCCCCGGAATAGTCATATTGGTAAACCAATCTTTTGATACGTCAATTATTCCAGATTTTATATGCACACGGCTTGGTGTATCCCTGTCGTCATTAATTTTTTGAAACAAATTTATTTGATAATTATGATTATCGCTAAAATAAGTTGCCGGGTTTAAATAAGCTGTATTTTCGGCAAACTCATTCATAAATTTAACAAACTCACTTGTTTTTTCGTCAATAATTAAAGGTTTAAGCTTTAACACATTTACCTTTATATTATTAATCTTAAATTTATCTGATATGCTTTTATTACCTTCATCAATTTCAAGTATCATTATTTCTAATACTTGCGGAGATTGTGGTAAATTGAACGTGTAAGTTTCATTTACACGTTCGCTGATCAGTAAATTAAAATATTCAGTTTTTTTGCGTGTTGGATCGTAACCAACAATTACTACCTTACCCGATATTACCTGTATAGCAATATCTACGCTTAATTTCTGATTATTTGTTTTTAGTGTGTATATCATACTTCGACTTCATTTCGACTTCACTTCGACTTCACTTCGACTTCGCTCAGTGACCACGCTCAGTGACCACGCTCAAAGGGCTATCCCTACTGATTTTTAATTACTACACCAACAACAACTAATAAAACAATTGCACCACCGGCTACGTACCACATAGTTAAATCCTTTTTGGGCTGTTCGCCTAATTGAGTATTATATGTTGCATAATCGTCTTCTATTTGGGTGCCATCATCTTTTAATTTTACAAAAACATCAGTACCTCGTTCTAACCAACCAAAAACAGTATCTACTTTACTGCCCCATTCTGCATCATCTTCAGCAGTAGAACCACTTAATGTGCCCGGTGCAATTGTGCCGTAATCGTGCAATTCATAGTCATCAAAACTTTTATACTCCCATTCGCCCCATGCATTGCGTACAAGATCGCCTTTAGCGTTTACTATGTCGCCATTAGCAGCTCGTGTAATATCACCTTTTGCGTTTACTATATCGCCTTTTGCAGCACGTACAATATCGCCTTTTGCATTAAAAACAACATCACCGGTTGCCTTTTCTACAATGTCGCCATTTGCTTTTAACACAATATCGCCTTTAGCCATTTGTGTACCCGATTTATTGTAAAATCCTCCGTAATACCCTTGATAAAATGATTTTTTCATGATTTTTATTTTTTTTGTCCACTTACTTCGGCTACGCTCAGTAACCATTTATATATACTAATTTCACACTTCGACTTCGCTCAGTAACCACGCTCAGTGCAAGCTAATTAAATATTGTTATTAACTGGCGGAAAAACTAATGCTGAAACTATTTTACCTAAAGCAACACCTAATATACTGCCACCAATAGCTAAACCTGCATACGTCCAAAATCTGGGATCACGTTTGTATGCTACATAAATTCCTCCGAAAAACCCTACGGTTGATAAACCACCCATTAACTGATTGCTTCTATTATCCATATCCTTTTTTTTCCACGAATTACACTAATTAACACGAATTACACACTTCGACTACGCTCAGTGTCCGTTAAAAATTAAGTCCGGCTACTGCCGAAAAGTCAAATTTTGTTATATCAAAGTCTAAATCACCATATACCGGTTGGTCAGGCTCAATAAAAGAACCTGGCTTAACATAAGGTATTGGCTTATATGTAGTTGACGGAACAAACTGAGGGAATAAAGTTGGTAATTTCGCAACTGTTTCTACAATGCTTATTGCTGGTTCATCTGGTAAAGCTGATGGCAAAAAGTCTGGTATCATTGGCTCTACACCTATGATTTGTGGCACTTGCTGATCTCCTTCCTGCGTTTCTGTTTCGGTTTCTGTTCCTGGTGAAGCTGTTTGCATTTTTACACCTTTTTTCTTAATAAGAAAATAAGCTCCAACACCCATGCCTGCAAGGGTAATAAACATTAATATTGCGTATGCTGTTTTTTTATTTTTCATTATTATCCACGAATTACACTTCGACTTCGCTCAGTGACCGTTTGTATCCGACCATGGCGATCTAAAGTCTGTTAAATAATACCTTTTTTCTTTAATACGGCTAATGTTATAACCGCTACTGCTGCTACTGCTAATAATATATATGTAGTATTTGATGTTTGTGAACCTGCCATTTTTTGCGTGTCACGAACTTCAATTTCTTCTTGCTTTTCTTCAAGTTTCTGCGTACCAAAATCAGTAACATTCAATTTTAAATAATCGTAATATTCTGATCCGCTACTTGTACCTGTATCAACTGATATTGAACCCATTTCTATCCACGAATTACACTAATTAACACTAATTAAATGAATAACCACTACTTCGACTACGCTCAGTAACCGTGTGGCAACCACTACTTCATTATTTTATATCCGAAAAATGATACTGCTATTACTCCTACAGCTATTGCAGCGTATATTGCATAATCTTTTCCGGCCTCCATTTGTGCAACTGATACTTTTTGTTGCTCGGTTTCTATTTCGGCTAATTCGGTTGCTGATTGTACGCCTAATTCAGCCATTGCTTGTGCTTGTTCTGCTTCTTCAGCTAATTGTACCTGCTCACGCTCGTAACATTCATCGTATTGTTTATCGGCTTCGGCATTTGCTTTTTCGGCTTTGGCGACTTCTGTTTTAGCACTATCTAGCATTACTTTTCTCGACTTTGTTAGTGCTTCGGCTGCATCTAGCTTTTTTTCATCAGAACTGGCATTACACCACAATCTTGATTTACATTCCTGCCAAATTTTTAATTTTACTTGTTCATCAGCCCATGCTTCAGACCATTCACGTTGTGCTACTGATTCTATATTACGTAAATTTTGAATATCTGCAAATGGATATGGCGTTGCAGGATCACAAGTACCAACACCCGAAGCATTTAATATATCGCCTGTGGCATTGTCGCAATCGTAATCGTTATAGTAGAAAGTACCATTTGCGTTGTTTATGTCGCCTGCTGCTGAGTTGAATACTTTGTATGATTTCATAGTCATTAGTCATTAGTCATTAGTCATTGCTTACGCAAACGTATTTTTTTTTCAGTTTAACCATTTAGCAATTTAACAGTTTAACCATTTATTTTATCCCTTCAAGATTATTGCTACTACTAAAAGTAGTGCTACACCACCAAGTATTATGTATTTTTGTTTATTACTGTCAGGGCTAACACTTGTTACTTTTTTATCGCTCATGTATGCGATTAGCTGTTCTTGTTGCTGGCGGGCTAATTCAGCATCAAGTAAGTCCGATTCTTTCTCTTCCATCTTAATATCAAACCAATCGCCTATACTATTGTTACAACAAGTCATTTTTTATATATTATTAATCCGGTAATTGCAATCATAGCTACTACGGCTACAATTATCATCATATTATCTTGATTTGCTTTATTTTGTTTTGCCTGATCTTCCTGCATCATCATGTTCATAATTTGGGTAGTTTGCTGGGCTGCAAGCATATCTTCTTCGTGTTCACGCTCGGCTCTTGCACTAACTGAACCTATAATTGTACTGGTTAAGCCTGACAAACTACTTAAACCACCTGTCATAAATCCAGAAAAGAAAGTCCCTGCTTCTTCACCGTCTGCATTTTTAGTGCTGTTATAATCAGTTAATCGTTTATTTTTTACAAGTAATGCGGTAAACTCTTTTGCAAATGCCTGATTTGTGGCTAAAAGCTTTTGTGTTTTTGATAGTAAAACTGCATAGCTCGCATTTTTATTAATAGGCTCGTATTTCGCAATCAGCTTTATAATATCGCTGGTATCCCAAACAATTGACTTAGCTACGGCACGTTGTATTATCTTATCATTCACCATTATTATCCACGAATTACACTAATTAACACTAATACTTCGGCTACGCTCAGTAACCATTTATCCACGAATTACACACTTCGACTACGCTCAGTGCAGGCTAATTAACACTAACTGAGTACTGAGTACTGTTTTTTAAGAACTTATTATTTTATTTAGTAACCAAAAGGCCATAATTATTACAATTATTTCTTTTAGCGAATCGTTAATCATTGGTTTAGGTATTTCGGAGCTTACTTTTGGTAAAACTGAACTTTCGACAATAGGATTATTATCAGTAATATCTTTATTATCGGTATTGTACTTACTGTTAATATCAACAATAATATCAAAATCAGGATGTTCTAACAAAAATTGCTCTGTTGCAGCGGGGCCTAATTCATCGCAAAGAAATTCTATTGCATCGGGGCAGTCCTCTACATAATCGCAGGCTTGATAGCCATTTGCAATAAGCACCCTATTAACCCCGTCAGGGTTATTTAATCCAATGTATTCAGCAAACTTCATATTTTTTTCATTTTTTATAAATAACTAAAAAAAGCGATGGCATATAACCACCGCTTTTAAAATTACCCGGAATTATGAAAACTTAATCTAATATGAATTAGCTGCTTTCAAGGGAGTTCTACCAGAAAGTGCCTGTGATAAATCAAGGACATCATTAATGGTAAGTATCATGGTTGCATATGCACCAATCACAAAGTCAATTTCAATAGCTTTTGTAGCATCAATAATATCCTGAAACGCTGCTGTTTTAATCATCAATGGATTAAAATTGCGAGGATCAGTGAAATTTGATGGCTGCCATGTTTTTGAGTTTTGCGCACCAGCAACTGATTTGTTTACAACTACAAATGGGTTTGCCAACTGAGACAATGAGCTAGTTTCATAAATAAGCCCTTTAATTCTGAAAGGAGAACCAAATGTACTATTCTTTACAATAGTGTGGCTCGATTCAGGAATTACAACGATCATATTGTTTGCCGTATTATAAGTTTCGTCAGTTCCTTGGTTTGCACCAAAAATACGTGCTTTACCAACAACGGTTGAAACAATAGGGTTTAACTTAATAGTTAAAGTCCTGTCAGAGTTATCAAGTGGTTGCGCCTTACGAGAAGGTGCGCCATTTGCGTTTTTAAAATCTTTTGAAACACCATTATGGTAATTTCTAATACTATTTTCGTATCGGTTCATTACTTTTTTTTTAAAAAGATTAATAAATAATGTTAAATTTAATTAGTCTTTCTCCGGCAAATAATCAATAAGTACATAGTGATACGCTAAAATAACACCAAATGCAACCGCAGCCGTAAGTCCGACATATTTCCAATTTAAATCTTCCATTTCTGAAATTTTTAGTTTTTACTTTTCCGTTAAGCAATACATAAAGCAAGGCAATATATATTTAGTAAGCAAACTCACATATAGCGGACATTACGGACATGCGAAGCAATTTAGCTACTGCATATAGTATTTACCGATTATTTATTTGCGGACATATTTATGTTTTATCTGAAAAAACACTGCTTTTAGGCTAAAAAGCTGAATTTTAGTAGTATTTAGACATAAAAAAAGCCTAACACCTAATGGTATCGAGCTTTTTTTTATAATTTAATATTTGGTTATTAAATTATTTTAATTTATCTTTGTATCGTATAGCTTATGTTTAATTGGGGTAAAAAAGTCTTTTGGTGCAAACCGGAAGGCTTTTTTTGTTACTTCACTTCGACTTACTTCGACTTCGCTCAGTAACCACGCTCAGTGACCACGCTCAGTAAGCGTAGTAAGCGTAGTAAATTTATTTTTTACTTTCAGCTTCGTTATAGCCTTGTATAAAAAGCTTAACCATTTTATTTAGCTCTAATGCTGAATCATACCCATATTCAAATTCTTTTATCTTTTTTAAGGCTAATTCTCTCTTTTCCTCTTTAGTTACTTTATTATTACAGGTGCAATCTTCTATATTTTCAGATAGCACTACTGCCATGCAGTAAGGTATTAATATTTTTTCGTTTTTATATATGATGTAGTGGCATTTCATTTTAAACTATTTTTACGGTATGTCCACGAATTACACTAATTAACACGAAGGTTTTAATTAGGCTGCGCTTAGTGACAGTGTTTAGTAACTGATTCAATATTTAAGAAGAGTTTTATCTCTGTTTCAGGCATTAGAAATTCATATTCGATATTTAACCCTTTATGAAATGGGTAATTAGCATTCTTAATTTTGCTTATTCCGCTTTTAAATCCCTTTTTATTTTTAAAAAATGTTGCCATATCAGTTGTTTTACCTTTTTTTGGCATTATTTCCTTGTTGATTATTTTTATATCACAAAACTCTTGTTTCTTTCTAAATTTAGGGATACTACATAATATTAATTGTCTTATTTTAACAATATTATCATGTATAAACTCTCTTTTTACTGCAACCTTTCTTTGATAATACAATAAATCATCATATCCAATTGCTGTTGAATATTTTATTTTATCCTGTTCTTTATAATTCTTATTAAAAACTTTAACATTGTATATTTTTTCATCAGTCAAGTTTCTTATCGTAATTATTAATATTCTTTCTCTTTTATTTTTCATTTTAGGCTATTTTTGCGGTATGTACGACAAATTTCTACTTCTTTTTTTAATGCTAAAAAGAATGATATTTTTTGCTCGGTATTAAATTTTGTTGTGTCAACTGATAATACTTCTTTTAAATGATTTTTTAGTTCTTTTGATACTGAAAAATCAGATTTAAGCATTTTTGCAGCATTAATTACTGCCTGGTTATTGCGTTTGTAATCTTCAGCATTCATTTTATCAATTTGTGCCTGCATCATGGTACGTTCTAAGTATTCCTGAAATACCTCTTGTTTTATCTTAATGTCAGCCGTTATTGTTTCTAAATCAAGTTGCACATAACTTAATTGTATTAGTTGTTGCTTATTAAGCTTAGATATTGCTTTTAATTCTAGTTCTTCATTTAATAAGCCTTTTTGCAAGTTCATTAAAGCTTCTATTTGCTTTTCGAGGCTTACTTTTGTTGCTAAAAAATCTATATTACGTGGTTTTTTTACGATCATGGTTTTGAATTGAATATTGTTAATTGTCCACTAATTACACGAATTTACACTAATTATTAAAATTTACATTAAAACAATATATTTTCGCCCTTTTGGGGTGCTGTACCATAATAGTAGCTTATGCTCACGGGTATAATCTAAGCGTGGGTAAAATGCGACTTCTATTACAATTATTATTACTAATATTATGAATAAAATAAATAGTACTACCATAATTTTATATTGTTAAATGATTACATTTTTTTAATAAAAACATGTGGTTCTACACAGTCTTTTAATATTCGTTCTCGTTCTTTTAGCACAGCAGAAAGCCCTCCTTCATTTAGTATTCCTGAATAATAGGCTTTATCTACATCTTTTGCCGAGTATATATACTTTTTATTGGTATTGCCTGATTTATCAAGCTATAAAAGCATACTTATCTCGTTAAATATTATTGCGAGTATTTCGCCCTGAGATTGTGATGATGTTCCTTTAAAATGCCCATGCCATAAATTATAGGTTTTTCTCACAACTTTATGAATGTCTTCGCTTTTTGTTGCCATTATTTTTTATATTTAAAATAGTTAAAGTCTTTTCTGAATAGTTCGTATACAACAGCTTTCATTTTGCTGGTATATTCATCTCTCCAATGCATATGCGTTGATTTATTTTTTATAGGCAAAGGATAATATTCATTGCCGGATAAATGACATATATTAGCCCACGATTGTGTTATTATTTCAAACTGTCCTACATAATTTATAAGTAGCTTATCATTATGGTCTAATATAAAATCAGTTTGTAAAACAAATTGCAAATCATCTTTATATTTAAAATTATTAAACGATAAAACAAAGTCTTTAAAATCGGTATACTTTTGTATTTCGGTGTTTATATCTCTTTCTCCTGCGTAAATATCCCTGTAAAAGTAATACGAACTCATAAACCTATCGTAAGGGTTACGGCATATTGCAAACGAAAATATTTTATCTGAAGGAATTAATCCATTTTCAAATATTTTTATATTAGCAGCCGTTCTGTGACCGAAGCTGATAATAGGTATTGCGCCATTTTTCTGTATAGAAATACCTGCTGTTTTTGGTATATGTATATGTAATAATTTATCCATGATTTACACTAATTTATCCACTAATTACACTAATTAACACGAATTATATTAATATAAAAGGATTCATATATTCAGCTATTATATCTGCTTGTTTGTTAGCCAGATCCTCAGTTTCATATATTTTACTTATCACTATTCCGTGCGATTTTCTTTCGCCAAGCCACAAACGAACATACCATTCATTTACTTTGCCGGTAGAATATACTAATATATTATTTTCTCTAATCTTATTTTTCATACATGCTGTTATTATATGAATCAAATTCATCTTTCCATTCTTGCGGTATTTTTTTCCTAACTTCAATGTATCTCAAACATGCAGCAAATATTTCATCTCTTCTTTCTTGTATCATCAGATATTTTGGTTTTAATCCTAAAGGTGGTTTTATCAGAACATTATTTTCTTTAATCATAATCTTTTATTTATTATCAATATTTAAACTCCAATCGCTGTTAAAATGCCTTACCAGTATTGATGTATCTACCCAATTATGGATTGTTGATGCCCATAAATCGGCATAAAAGTATTTATCTGAGTGCCCGGGTGAAAAGTCTTCAACACGAAATGCTATTTTTTCAAGCACATGCCTTTTTATGAGTGTGCAGCCTATGCCATTTTCATAAGTTTGCTTTATGGTGCCATCCATAAAATTAGCTAGTTCTGGTAGTTCCGGGAAAACGTTTTCCCAATTATCTTTTGTCGTTTCTTCAAAATAGCTAATAAGTAAGCGGCTTTTATGGCCGTGGTCGATAAAATACGGTGCTGATATTACATCTTTATTTGCAGCCATTAACTGCTCAATTATATTACGTGGAGGGAAAATATCAACTTCTAACGAAAAATAATACGCTGCCTTGCTTTTTAAAAAGTAATCACGTAGCATATTTTGACTTTCGGTAATGTATTGGTGGTTTGTTTTGCCTTTTGGATTACAATACAGCACGTTTATACCCATTTTAAGCAGTTCCTTATGGTATTTTTCATCGTGGCTGTTATCTACAATTACAATCTCGTAGTTTGGGTAACTTAGGTTTGATGCATGTAAGTACCATTCAAGGAATATGTATTGCTTGTAGGTGCTTGTTGGTGCTGAGAGTAATACTTTTTTATTAGTCATTGGTAATTAGTAATTAGTCATTTATGCTGTGCATGTCATTAAATAGTCATTGGTCGTTATCTTTATTTAATTAAAAATTAAAAAGTATAGTAAATAAATTGCTGATACATTAATGATTAGCAGAACAATGTTTGTGATTATTGCAAGGGCATATTCTCTTCTAAAATATTGCGCCTGGTTATCAGCTTCAAATGATTCTAGGCGAGCTTCGTTTACGATTTCTCTGAGTTTAAAAAGCATAAAAAAACCGACTAGAAATGTAGCTGAAATAATTAGAAATATAAGTCCTAAAAATTCTTTTAATTGTTTCATATTTTCCACGAATTTCACTAATTAACACTAATACTTCGGCTGCGCTCAGTAACCGTTTTACTTTAAGAGCTGATAATTTTACTGCATACTGAGAACTGAATACTGCTCTTATTCTTCGTAATAATCGCAGGGCATAAAATCTTTAATCTTTCGGTTTTTCCCGTATATAAATGTATTTTTTTCGCTTGTACATTTTGCTATTTCATATGATCTTTTCCAAAAATGTATGCAGTCTTCACATTTTAGATTCGTATATTCTTTAGTGGGTGTTATTGCTATGTGTGTCATTCTCAGGTAAATTTTTTATTAAAATCATCCACGCTAATTATGTTCATCCACTCTTGCTTATTTGCAACAAAGCTACTATAATCAAGCTTTTTATAGCTAATTAGCTCTTGTTTTCCTTTACAGATAATACCACAGCCAAAATCGGTATTAACCACCTGCATTGCTAAATCTTTATTTTCTGAACGAACAGTAACAAATGCCTGCCAGCAATCACCTGTCCATACGGATTGTATGCGTGGTACGGCCAGCATTCCTTCGTCAGTTGGCAGCATATCGTGTAAAACAATAGTACCACCACTATTTAAAAAGTGTAACGAGTTGTAAATATCCTTGTATACTTGGTCTGCATGATGCAAGCCATCAATAAAAATAATATCAAAGGTTTTATTATTATTCTTAAAAAAATCATCTGAAGTAGTACTGATTATTTCGGGATAATATATTTTTGTTTTAGGATCAGGATCAACACCTGTTTTTTCAGCAATATTTATTGCTTTAATATTTATGCCATCATCTACACCAATTTCAAGATATGATTGGTAGCCATGGAATTTTATTAGTTTATTTATTATGTCTGTTCTTTTCATATCCACGAATTACACGAATTTACACTAATCTTAACAAAAAGTCCGTTAATTATTTTTATAATCTTTAACTTTTGATGAATCTCTAAAATCAATAGTTTTAAACCCAGCAGAATTAGATATGCCTATTTTTGATAGTCCTGCAATCAGATTTGGCGTATAACCGTTTATAACTAATAATATGTAACCGTTATCTTTAGCTTCTTTAAATCCAATATGATTAATAAAAATAGATAATTTGCCGTTGGATTGAGGACAAATAGCTGTATTAACAAAAGACTTTTTTTTGTACTGAATTATATTCAAATCTTTTAAAATATCAAGTTCTTTTGCCATTGCGATTATTAATATATCGTTGTCTGTTATTTCAACACTTTCATTAGGGACGTTTTCTGCTAAATAATTAGCAATACTTTGTAACATAATCGTTATTTTAAATGTTTAATGTTTTATGATAAGTTCGGGTTTTACGGCCAACATAGGGGTCAAAAACTGATCCCATATCTATCTGAGTTAGTGCATTGCCATAAGCTCCATAAATATCATCAATAAGTACGTTTGTCATCATTGATGCAGAGTAGAGTATAATTAAATTATCAAATTTATATTCTCGTATTTTTGCTGCTAATTCTGAAAGTATCTTTTCGTAATTATTCCAGCAATCTATTTCAGGAATAGTAATAGGTGTAGATGTTATTTGTAGTAAATTTTTGAAAGTATGCCAGTTTCCTACAAATATGATATTTTTTTGCACCAGAGCTTCAAAAAACTGGTTGAATGTACCAGCGATACTAGCTTCTGTAAAAATTTCAGTACTGCACCATTTGTTTTTAGCTACTAATCGGTCAAATTCAATGTGTCTGCCTGCATAAATATTATTTGCTATGCTCTGCAAACCTATGTAGTACTTAGGTTTTTTATCAATAATACTCTTTAGCCTGCTACCCATTTCGGGGAAATATTTATGCTGATCGCAATTTTGGCCTTTTTCACCTAAAATAGCATTCCATTCACCATCGCCATATCGGGCATAAGTAAAGGTTTTGTTATTTTTTATGTTTTTTAAAACTTGTTGGAATGTTAAATCTATCATTATCCACTAATTTCATACTTCGACTTCGCTCAGTAACCACACTCAGTGCATGCGAATTATTTTTATACAAATGTACAACAAAGCTAATAGATATTAGGTTTAAAACCAAATATTTTATAATGGCATTTGTATTTTATTTAATGTTTGTTTTGATACATGAAGGTAAATTTGAGTAGTTTTTATGCTTTTGTGTCCGGCAATTTCTTTAATAATGGCAATATCTACACCACTTTCATGTAAGTGGGTAAATGCAGAGTGCCGTAAAGTGTGCATTGAATTATCTTTTGCAATATATTTTTTAATAAGTTTATTACATGATGTTGCTGAGTATTGTAGTGAGAATTGTCCGTTAAATAAATATACCTTTGGTTTTTCTTGCTTATAATATTCACGAAGTATTTTTAGTAGCGGTAACGAAAGTGGTACAATTCTATCTTTTCTACCTTTTGCCTGCATTATATTCAGTATCATTCTTTTTGAATCAATATCTTTTAGTTTTAAATTAAGTACTTCTGATACACGCAGACCACCGCTATAAGCTAATGCCAATATAGCTTTGTGCTTAATGTTTTTAATCGCCAATATTTTTTCAAGCAAAAAGTCTTTATCAATTATATGTGGTAATTTCTTTTCGTTTCGTGGTCGTTTAAAATCAATTTTCGCATACTTTTTATTTAGTACTTTTTCGTAAAAAAACTTTAATGCATTAATTACCTGGTTTTGTTGCGAAACTGAAGAGAACTTATAGCTAAAAAGATAATTTGTAAAATGTTTTGAACTAAGTTTTGATGGCATAACACCAACTTTGTTTAAAAACTCTTTTAGATAATGAGAATAAGCTTTAACTGTATGTTTTGAATAATTAAAGTATTCCATCTTTTTAATAAAATCATTGAAATGAGTGTGATTTTTCATAGTGTATATGTTTAATTATTAATAAGTTATATTATAGTGTTTGATATATAATAGTTACCTGCAATATTTTATTTTTTGCCCACGCACTTTTGTTTTTTCAAAACAATTTGGTTTGACGTAAATACGGGTCAAGTCTTTTATTACTATAATTAACATATCTTTCGCTTATTTCACTTCCTATCCATTTTCTTTTATATTCGTGTGCAGCTTTTGCAGTTGTTCCAGTTCCCATAAAAGGGTCATAAACCAAATCACCCTCTTTGCTAAAATGATTTATAAAATAGTTTGGTAACCAATCATCAAAAGCAAAATTATGTCCTTTTGTTTCTCTATTTTTATTTACTGGTTTTAAAATAGAGTTGTAAACCTGTTTTCCTTTTTTTCTATTATTAAAGTTGCAATAATTAAATTTTCTACTTCTGGGATTGTCTTTAGATAAACAAAATATATATTCGTAACTACTACTAGCCATAGTTTCAACTATGCTTGGCGCTGGGTTTGTTTTAACCCAAATAAACGTCTCTTTTAGGTAGTCGCTATATTCATTCATTATAAATGCTATAATACCTTTGTTTCCAGAAACTTCTTGTATATTCCAAAAAACATGATATTTAGTAACCCTTAAAAGTTCATCAATCCATATTTTAGTTTGTTTAAAATAGTTTTCGATGGTTAAATTATCCTTATATTCATCATATTTTTTAACATCATTAGCACCATTGAATCTATTCTTTCCAATATTATAAGGTGGAGATGTAACAACAATATCAATAAAATCATCTTTCATTCTCGACATTGTAACTAAATTATTTTCGTTGTATGTTTTATTTATTTCCATAATATTAAAATTTAAAAAACCTCCCTAAAAAAATAAAAGAAAGCAGGTAACACGTTGTATAATTCATTGCGAAAAGCAACGAAATCATACACCAATTCGTTATAGGTAAGCTACCGAAATAACTTACCTATATTTTACTATTTTAGAATAATCTTAAAATATCCCTTAATAGAATTTATGCCTTCTTTTTTGCGAATAAAGTTATATGCTTCACTGTAAG
>Ga0164318_10000117_pt1 | contig 46901 bp, 39 predicted proteins | sample GuaBasSedimGuay9_FD_113734 | JGI IMG/M metagenome (GOLD analysis project Ga0164318, IMG submission 113734) | Subseafloor sediment microbial communities from Guaymas Basin, Gulf of California, Mexico - Guay9, Core 4571-4, 0-3 cm | ecosystem: Environmental > Aquatic > Marine > Hydrothermal vents... | reverse complement strand
TATGAAAATTCTTGCCATATTTAAATCTCCCTCACCTTAGGCACAGAGACTATAAAAGTACTTCCCTTATTCTTTTCACTATTTACTGATATTTTACCCCCGTGTTTCTCGATAATCTTATTCGCAATGACAAGTCCTAAACCCACTCCTTCACGTTTTGTAGATTTAAAAGGAACAAACAAATGCTTTCGATCCCTTTTATCAATACCAATTCCTGAATCACTGAACTCAACACAAACATCATTGTCTTTTTTATATGTTTTAATGGTTAAACTTCCGCCTTGCGGCATTGCCTGCAATGCATTATGTATAATGTTCCAAAATACTTCTTTGATTCTATTACGGTCTCCTTCGAATACATAATCCAGGTCTTCAAATTCCTTTTTTATAATAATATTCTGCCCGGCAGTAGAATTTTTTAATAAAACCGTTATTTCCTCCAGCAATTCTCTTACCGAAATATTTGTATAGGAGAATGAATCAAGTTTCGAAAAATCCAAAAATTGTTCGAAAATTCCGCTCACTCTCTCAGATTCGGTAACAATAGCTTTCATTAAATTTTTATCCTGGGCATCAATTTTATCCCTTAACCCTTCCTCTAAAAGCTCTATTGAACCGCTGATTGTGGCTAAAGGATTACGTATTTCATGGGCAATTTGAGCAGCAAGTTCACCCATAAGAGATGTCCGTTCTTTTTCTTTAATTTTTTCCTCCATTTGATATATTCTTCGTGATAAAAATGCCGCAAGAATGCCTACTAAAAGAAAAGTAACAATATGAAAATTTGCAGTATAAATTACTAATGAAATATCATGTGTCCTGGGTTTCACTCCTATAAAAGGAACTAGATTGTAAAACCATATACCCAGCTGGCCTAAATAAAAAAGACTTGTTAAGGCCGTGGTAATCATTCCAAAAAGAGAAGAGCCGGCGACACTTGCATAAAGAATTGATACCAAATAGAAAGTTGTAAAAATACTGAAAACACTTCCCGTATAAAGGACAAGAATAGATTCCAGTATACAATCAATAATAAGCTGTGTTATAAGAAGGGCCTTTAGAAACCTTTTTTTTATAAGCCAGAAAAGATAAATAATACTAAGTAAATAAACAAGTGCTATTATAAAATAAAAAAAAGAGCGGTCGATTTTGAAAATAAAAGCACCGATACTTAGGAAGGAACTTACTAATAAGATTCGAATTATGATAAGCCAGGTAATTTTTTTTATCATATATATTTTCCCTGCAAGTAGTTTAATTTTTTACAATTCAGGCAAAAAAACAGATGTTTTAAAAAATTTAAAACAAAACACTTTGAGATATTTTTTATAACCACTCGATTTCACACGATTTTCACACGATTTAAAAATATTAAAATTATTTCGTGTGCTCTCGCGTGTAATCGCGTGGTTACAATTTATTTTTTTCAATAAAACATGACTTTTGTATATTATTTAAAGTTTGGTAATATTAACAGACTGTTACCGAAATTCTGACTTATTACACGATGTTCAATGCATGTAAGAAAAAAAATTATCCGAAAGATATCCCACAGGCATCTGTATAATATGGAATTAAAATTTATTTCTATTTAATCGCTTGTGTTATTGTAAATATAGGTAGAAACATACAAACTACTATTGTTCCTATAACAGCGCCTAAAAATACAATAATAAGAGGCTCAATCATTGAAGTTAAGCCGGTTATAGCCACATCAACCTGTTCATCATAAAAATCGGCTATCTTACTCAACATTCGCTCTATTTCTCCTGATTCCTCTCCTATACCGATCATACGAACAACCATGGGTGGAAATACCTGCTTTTGGGTTAAAGTAGACGCAATACCTTTCCCTTCTTTAAGAGCCTCCATTACGTCAAATAAGACTAACTCGATAAGGCGATTTCCTACTGTTTTGCTTACAATTTCGAAAGAAGTAATAATAGGAACTCCGCTTTTAAGCAAAGTAGAAAGTGTACGGGTAAACTTACTCATAGCAACCTTCATAAATAAAGGACCAAATACAGGAAGAGATAAAAGTTTTTTATCAAACCATAACCGCCCTTTTTTGGTTGAAATATATCGGTTAAAAATAAAACCACATATTGAAACTGCAATAATAAAGAATAGAAGATTACTTCTAACTGTATTACTGACAATAATAAGAAGTGCCGTTGGTCCTGGCAATTTTGCATCAAGTGATGCAAATATTTCGGCAAATTTTGGAATAACGAACGTTAACATGAAAACAGTAATACCAATTGCAATCAAAGTAACGACTATAGGATATACTAAAGCTGCCTTAACTTTCTTTTGTAAAGAAGCCGACTTTTCTAAATAGGTGGCCAAACGGTCTAAAATTTCGTTCAATTGCCCACTAATCTCTCCCGCACGTATCATACTGATGTAAAGAGTAGAAAATATTTTTTTATGATTCTCCAAACTATCTGAGAAATTCATTCCACCTTTAACGTGTGAATACATGTCTCTTATGGCATTTTGGAATGACGGATTATCCATCTGCTCGGCAAGTATATCTAATGACTGCACTAAGGGAACTCCTGCTTCAATCATTGTCGCAAACTGACGTGTAAAAACAACGATATCATCTAATTTAATACGTCTTCTCTTTTTCTTTACCTTTAGACGAGATGAAAATGCCCCTTTTTTTGCTTCGTTAACTTTAACCACAGTATAATTTTTCTGCCTAAATGCTGAAATCAAAGCCTGTACATTTTCAGCTTCTTGAATGCCGCTCATATCGTTTCCGTTTACATCTTTTACAACATATTCAAAAAGTGGCATAACATAACTCCTTTGTATATAAGTTTTTATAACAATCTTATATTTATCAAACATTCACTAATTTATAATGCAAAGTCCATACCAATTACCCTATTCCTCAGAAGTAATCCTTAATACTTCCTCTAAAGTTGTGAGGCCCATTTTAAATTTCTCAAATACATTTTCGAAAAGCGTGGACATACCTTTAGCACGGGCAACCTTCTCTATTTCGTCACTCGAGGCCTTCTGAAGAATCATCTGCCTTATCTCTTCATCAATCACAAGACATTCTAACGTCCCCATTCTTCCGTAATACCCGCTTCCACGACAAACAGAACAACCCTTTCCGTGATAAGCAACTATTCCCTTAACCCTTTCTTTGTCAATATTAAGCCTCTCAAGAACATCAGAAGGAATTTCATATTCTTCTTTACAGTTCTCACAAATCTTCCTGCATAGGCGCTGTGCCGCCGCCAAAACAAGAGATGAAGATATTAAAAAAGGTTCAACACCCATGTCAATAAGCCTAGTAATACTGCCACATGCATTATTAGTATGAAGGGTACTAAAAACAAGGTGCCCTGTTAAAGAAGCTTTTACAGCAATATCCGCTGTTTCTCCGTCTCTGATTTCTCCTACTAATATTATATCAGGGCTCTGACGCAATAAAGAACGTAATCCTTCCGGAAAAGTAAGACCGATTTCAGGAATGGTTTGTGTTTGAGTGATACCAGTCACCTGATATTCTACCGGGTCTTCAATTGTCATAATATTTCTTTCCGGTGTATTTAGTAAATTCAATATAGAATATAGAGTCGTTGATTTACCGCTTCCGGTTGGTCCGGTAACCAAAATTAAACCGTACGGCTTATTTACTGCATTTTGAACTATCTTTAAATTTTTAGGTAAAAATCCAAGCTTTTCCAAGCCTACATGAAGACTCGATTTATCTAAAACGCGCAGTACAGCTTTTTCCCCAAAAATCGTCGGTAGGATCGAAACCCTGAAATCAATCTCCTTATTTACCATTCTTACCTTAAACCGGCCATCCTGGGGAACTCGTCTTTCGGTAATGTTAAGATTCGAAAGAATCTTAAGCCTTGCCATTAAGGAATCTTCCATCTTTTTCGGAGGAGTAATAAACTCATGCAGTGCGCCGTCTATTCTATACCGTATTCTAAATTTTCTTTCATATGTTTCAAAATGGATATCAGAAGCTCTACTCTTGATTGCTTCTTTTAATATCAAATTTACCATTTTGATAACAGGTGCCTCAACTCCTTCTCCCTCCGTTAGTGCGGCTGCTTCCTCTTCCTCTTCTTTAATAACTTCAACAGCTTCCCCATCCAGTGCCTCGGCATCCTCTAGAATATCATCAATATCTTTTGTCTCTGTATAATATTCTTCAATAGCAACCTTAATATCTTTTGTTGTAGTAAAAATAGGTTTTATATCACAACTAGTCAACTGTCTCAGGTCATCAAGGGCTAATACATTCAAAGGATCGGCCATTGCCACAGTTAATGTGTTGCCTACTTTCGAGAGAGGCAGAAGCTCATAGCGCATTGAAATTTTTTTAGGTATAAGTTTTATAATCTCCCTATCCACCTTAAAAATGGATAAATTCAAAGTTGGTATACCCATCTCTTCTGCAAGGAGTAATATCAATGTACTTTCATCAACCATACCTTCTTCAATCAAAATCTGGTACAATGTGCCCCCCTTTTCCTCCTGATAAAAAAGGGCTTTCCTCAGCTGCTCCTCATTAAGCAGTTTTTTCTTAATCAATAATGTATCCAACTTATTCCGTAATGGCATATTTTCTAACCTCATTAAAAAACCGGTTGCACCACCTACGAGGTGGTGCAACCGGTTAAGTACTATTTCATTGCCTGATCCGCTGCGGTAACACGCAAAACTTCATCTACTGTTGACTCCCCATTAATCACTTTATTAATTCCGCTCTCACGCAAAGTCGTCATACCCTCACGACGTCCCATCTGTTTAATAGCATCGGCGGTCTCGCGTCTCATAATCAATTCACGAATATTCGGAGTTATAGGCAGCACCTCAGTAATTACGGTTCTCCCAAAATAACCGCTCTTTCTGCAATTCTCACACCCAACAGGTTTGTAAAATACCAAACCTTTTTTAGGTTTTATTTTCAAATCTTGGAGAAGTTTTTCACTGGGTTCATAAGGTTCGCGGCATTCGTGACAAATACGCCGTATAAGCCGCTGTGCCGATACCATCAACACTGAAGATGCTATAAGAAACGGTTCAATGCCCATATTAGTAATTCTTACGATTGAACCACACGCATCGTTTGTATGTAAAGTTGAAAGGACTAAATGTCCGGTCAAAGCCGCTTTAATCGCTATATCCATGGTTATATAATCACGAATTTCACCTACCATGATTATATCAGGGTCTTGCCGCAATATGGATCTTAAGGAGGCGGGAAAAGTCAATCCTACATTTTCTCGTATATTTACCTGATTAATGCCGAAAACCTGATATTCAACAGGGTCTTCTACTGTTGTAATATTTTTCTCAGGTGAATCAAGATAAGCAAGCACAGAATATAACGTTGTGGTCTTACCGCTTCCTGTTGGGCCCGTAACAAGGATCATACCGTGCGGTTTAGTAGCAGCATCTTTAATCCGCTCGAGTTCATAAGAAGCAAAGCCCAGCTTTTCCAGTCTTTGTGCCTGACCTTTTTTATCCAATATACGCAAGCAAACCTTTTCTCCAAAACTTGATGGGATTACTGATACTCTGATATCAACTGAACGATCCTGTAATTTAACTTTAAACCTGCCGTCCTGAGGCATACGCCTTTCGGCTATATCAAGATTGCTCATAACTTTTATACGCGATACTATTGAATTGGCCATTGATTGAGGAGGGGCTTTCATCTCTTCAAGAAGACCGTCTACACGGCATCTAACAGTCATATGTTTCTCCCAAGGTTCAATAAATATATCACTGGCACGGCGCTTGATCGCTTCAGTTAATATCAAATTTGTCACTTTTATCGTGGGTGTCTCTTCAGCTGCATGCAGTAAACTATCAATATCATCTTCACTCCTGCTTTCAACAACCTCAAGATCCTCAGATGCTGCCTCCGCAATAATATCTTCAATATTAGCTTCCTCTTTTTCACCTTCCTGTGTCTCGTAATACTTTTTGAATGCTTCATCAATTTTATACGAAAGGGCAAGTAACGGTTTAATCCTACACCCCAAAATAAGCCTAAGGTCATCCATTAAAATAATATCAAGAGGATTAATAACGGCCAGGGAAATAGTATTGGTATTTACCTCAAATGAAACAGGTATGACTTTATATTTTTGTGCAGTCTGTTTATCAACCAGGTTAATAATATCTGAAGGGATGTCAATAGCTAGAGGATCAACAACATTCACACCAAGTTTTTCATGAAGAAAAGTCTCAATATCCTCAGCTCTAACAAATTTTTCCTTAACAAGAACCGAAGCAATAGATACCTTGTTTAAATTTGTTTCTCGAAGAATTTTTTCTTTGTCACCCTTTTTCAAAATCTGTTGTTCTTCAAGATAAGGTACGTATTGGTTTAGAATAATATTATCCATAAAGACACACTATTTTTTTTCATTTTTCTTTTTATCATCTGTTTTATCTTTTGAAACAGCATCATGAAAACTTATATTTGAAACGTGCTCGGTGGCGCTTGCTGAGTCAACAATAGTTTCCTTTATTTTATAATATCTTCTGAGTGCAGTTGTAATCTCAGTGACAGTGCCTACCAATACCTGAAGTCGCATGCCGGTCACCTTCTGTATGTCCTGTTTTGCATACTCATTCGTAGGATCAGCCATAATAATGGTCAATACATCTTTAATCTTATCTATGGGAATAAATAAATACTTTTTAACCAGTTCGATTGGAACTAAATTTAATATTTTTTTATTAATCTCACAATTCTGTACTGGAAGATAAGGAATATTAAACTGCTGGGCAAGTGCTATAACAATGTCTTCTTCTTTTACAAGTCCCATTTTTAATAAGAGTTCACCTAATAATCCACCTTCTTTTTGCTGCTTTTCCAATGCATGATGTAAGGAACTTTCGGTTAAAACACCATGCTCTATCAATATCTCTCCTAAACGCATTTTTCTTCTCTTGTGAAACATATATTATAACCCCTTTATTATCAGTATATTAGACCTGTTAAAAAGCTGTTTATGTACACTATCTCCCTCACATTTTATAAGCATTCTATAATATCGGCATTAATAATAACTTCTTTAATAACAGTGGGTTAATAGAAAAAGGGATGAGGTCAGAGGTCAGAGTTCAGAAGTCGGAAATCGGAAGTCGGAAGTCTGAAATCGGAAGTCAGAAGTCGGAGGAAAAAATAAAGAAGACATAAATCTGACATCTGACGTCCGACCTCTGACTTCTGACCTCTATACCATTGCTGAAAAGATAAAAACTTATACCTTTAAAATAAACCTACTTACCGCGCCTACTGAGAATAAAAACTTTATCATTTTTACGAACAACACGGTCCGTTTTAATGGCAATTCTATTTCCCTTTAATGCCTTCATCACACGTTGGTGATTGCTCTCCATCTCACCAACAACATGCATATATGTGCCTGTATTTTTCCCTGTAAAAAGTAATGAATCTCCCATGGAAATGTCACCATTCCGTAAAATCACCTCGGCAACATTAATTTTTTTAAAATAACGAATTACATCACCAACGTATATTTTCTTTTGCTCAGCCTTGGAACCACTGATACCAGAAAGGTCATTTATAGGTTTTCCCAAATAAAAACCATGTGAAAACCCTCTGTTATAAACCTTCCTTAATTCATTAATATACATCTCTTTTCTTTCAGCACTAAGGTTTTCCTTAAAATAATCATCTATCGCTCCCCTGTATACGGCAGTGGTTTTCTTAATATAATCACATGGCCGTGTTCTTCCTTCAATTTTAAAAGCACTGACGCCGGCTTCAATTAATTTATCGAGAATATCAACAGTACATAAGTCTTTAGGACTCAAAATATAGCCGTCTTCAATTTCCAACTCCCCTTCTTCTTCGATATCTTTTATATGATATTTCCTCCTGCAGGGCTGGAGACAATCACCGCGGTTGGCCGAACGGCCAAAAAGATATTCAGAGATAAAACACCTTCCTGAAATACTTATACATAAAGCGCCATGAACAAAAACTTCGATTATCATATCCATCTTATGTCTTTTAATTTCACTCGTAATATTTTTTATCATATCCAGGGAGCATTCACGTGCCAGAATCACCCGCTTGATTCCAAGCTTATAAAAATGCAAAAGCGAAGAAAAATTACTCACACTCGCCTGCGTGGAAAGATGTACAGGTATGCTTGCTTCCAAGGCTTGATCGATAGCAGCAAAATCCCAACAAATAATAGCGTCCACACCATATTCAGCACAGGAGTGGATCACTCGCTTCAGTTTTGTAATCTCATTATTATAAATAATGGAATTTAAGGTAAGGTATGCTTTTGCTTTATATACCCGGCATTTTTTTATCACAGAAGGTATTTGATTTATTTCAAAATTTTTAGCGTTGATACGCAGGTTAAAATCTTTAATACCGAAATAAACAGAATCAGAGCCTGCATCCAAAGCCGAGCTCAAAGATTCCCAATCTCCAGCAGATACAACCAGTTCAGGTTTTTTGCCTAAAACCCTATTCATTTTTTATTAGCCTAAATTATTAATTTACTTTTATTTTTTGATATTGTAGCTTATTTTTACTTCTTATTCAAAGAAAACACATATAATTATCTATCAAATAAATGACACTGTAACTCTCCCTCTTAAGGATAGGGCTTTTTACCAGTCAAACCACTTTTAAGTAGAATCACTATTAAAGTCATTGCGAGAAGCGTAGCGACGCCTACTACGCTAAAGCTACGTAGGGCCTTGCCCGCCGAAGCCTTGGCGAAGGAGGGAAGCAATCTCAATCAATATACCATTTCAAAAAAATGAAAGTACTGTAGCCGAATTAATAACGAACTAGAGTAAAGTATATTAAGATTATTCGCTACATCCTTCGACGATGCTAGCATCGTAAGCCCTTCGAACGATTCAGGAACAATTCGAAAAATTAACTGCATAATAGTAACTAATATACTCATAGAGATTGCTTCTCCCCCCGCCACTTTACTTCATAGAGTAAAGCTGCGGGGGAATCGCAATGACATAATTAAAATTTCAATACAATGATAATAATTAGAATGATACTTGAGAATAATAGGATATGTTGTTAAATATTATTGTGCGTGGTAGGTACAACTGATGAGTTTAGAATCATCTGATTCACTCTTCCAATCAACTGCTTCGGTTGCTTTGGCAATGGTGTAACTATGCAGAAGGTCATCATCCTGTTTCATTGCACGGCCTTCTTTGCTTGATGAGGTGAGATAATCTCCGACTTCAATATTACCTCCCTCAGGCACTACAAGTATATGCCCGTCCCCAAGTGCGAATATAGCATGCAGGTTTTCCTTATCTGCGTGTTTGTGAGAATAAATACCAAACACTTTTTTATTGTAGGGCTTGTCGGAAGGTTCAACAAAATAATCAACCTGGTGAGTCCTTTCAGGATTATTTTTAATTGCTTTTAAACACATAAGAGTTCCGTAAGCATAACCTTTTTCATTGAACTCATCCGGAATCTGAGCATCATGATTTGCAGTAAAAGTATTATATGATGTGGTTCCACCAGAAAATGTAATATTACCTATATCAGTACCATCACCATCCTGAAAACCAATTAAAGTACCATCTCCAGCATCTTCACCACATTGAATGATGAGTCCATTTCTATTACTATTATTACCATCATTAAAAATTCGTGCAGCCTGAAAAGGAGTATCCCGGCAGATATCTAATCTATAATTTGGATCATCATACCATCCAACATCTCCTCCAGTCGTAATACGAAGAAAAGCGTTCGTGCCAACAGTAGAACCAGAACCAATTTTAAGTTGATCACTATCTGAATCATCAACACCGATATACCAATCAGTACCGTCAACATCAAATGTAATAGCAGCATCATTCTCACCGGAACCGCCGTAAACAGTAACTTCAGTCACAGGAGTAGTATCAACCCCAAGGGAGCCCACAATATCAACATCACCTCCGCTGGCAGTTATCCCGCCATCAGTATATTGTGTCGTCGCATAAACAAACAGAGGAAAACAAATACACAAAACGATTAATGAAAACCAAATCATCGTTAGTTTTGTTTTCCTGTTCCGTAATTTCATTTTATTGCTCACTCCCTATCAGCTTCTCAGCTGCTTAGCTTCTTGGCTTTCAGCTTTAAAAGCTAACAAGCTAAACAGCTCAAGCAGCTAACAAGCTCTTTCATATTTTTCCTCACCTACTGCGCATGGTACGTACAACTAATCAACTTAACGTTACCTTTTTCCTCTTCCCAATCAACAGCTTCAAGTGCTTTTGCTATTGTATAATTATGTATACGCTCATCATCCTGCTTCATTGCATGGCCTTGAACGCTTGATGTGGTAAGATAATCACCTACATTAATATTTCCTGCCTCATCACAAACAAGAATATGTCCGTCGCCAAGTGCATATACCTGGTGAAGATTTTCTTTATCCGCATATTTACTTGAATAAATACCAAATACTGACTTATCATACTTTTTAATGCTTGGCTGTGCATTATATGCCGGCTGACGGGGCCTTTCCGGGTCACTATATGTTGATTTTAAACACATAACAGTACCATAATCATATCCCCTCTCATTATATTCAGCAGGAATAGAAACATCGTGACTTCCCGTAAAATCATTATAAGTAACAGTCCCGCTGGTAGACCTAATCTGGCCCACCACATCACCATTACCATCTTCAAACACTATATGATGATTCGTGCCGCTATTATCATAACTTCCATTTCTGAGCTTAAGGCCAAGACGGTTGCTGTCATCACCATCATTATAAACTCTCATAGCATAGGTAGCTGAATCATCGTAAACATCAAGTTTCCATGCTGGGGTCGTTGTCCCTATACCCACAAAACCGCCTGCTGTTATAGTCACACGTGTATTCGTACCCATTGTATCACTCTGGCAAATTTTCATTTTGTCAGCGTCACCGTCATCAATTCCGATAAGCCAGTCACTGCCGTCAACTTCAAAAGTAATTGACCCGTCATTGTCCGCCGCCCCGCCGTGAATACATAACTCAGAAAACGGGTCATCCGTTCCAATACCAATATTACTGCTTTGGCAAGTGGCACCGCTAGGGTCGATCATACCGTCTTCTAATTCAGTTACACAATGAAGAAATGAAGGGAATGACAAATAGGAGATCAAGGTAAGTGAAAATATTAGGATTATTTTACTGCTTATTTTCATAATTATAGTATAGCCAATTTTGTATTTATAAACAATATTATAACACAACAAAACTAAAATATTTAACTAGATTTATATATCGTCAAAATACAAAACTTCTTTAAAAGGGACATATTAAAAAATAGCCACAGAGAGCACAGAGGCTTTCTCTGTACCCTCTCAAATTGTAATGTATTGCGGCAGAAGCCAATGCGGCTTACACGTTAATGAGGAGGAGAAAGAAACTATACTTAATGGCTTAAAAATTTCTTTCTCCTCCTCTTAAGCGTGTTCCCAGCTGCTTACATAACAAAGTTCTAAAGCAGCTGGCTGCCGCAATGTAAAGAGGAGCACACAAAAGTTATACCCTCTGTGTACTCTGTGGCAAAAAAATTTTTATTTATCCGTTTATGTTCAGGTTCGCAAATGTAATAATCTTTTATTTCAATTGTCTAAGCCGGCTCAGGTTCCCTGAAGCTTTTATATCGTGCTCGTTGAGTTCAATAATTTTCTCATAATACCCTTTGGCCCCCTCAACGTCCCCCCTCTCTTCTGCCCTCTGTGCAGAACGCTCTAAAGCTAAAATCTGAATTACATTGCGCAGTAAACCTTCCCACTTCTCTTTATGCTCGCCGCCTTTTGTTATTCTTTCGAGGTAATCTTTAACACTCTCGTAGCGATTATGGCGGTACAAAGTATCAATAATTTCCCTATATACATCGAAATTATATACACCGATTTTCAACAAATCATCAAATTCATTATTCAGCATTCCTATCCTGTCTTCTCCTGCCTCATAAATGCAAATTTGAGACCTCATGTCAAACTCTCTCTCCCTTAATGTATCTAACATTTCAGTTTCTTTCACAACATAAGAGAAAAATCCCTGGTCACTATAATATTCAATAAGCTCAAAATGTTTCTCTCTCTCATACACTAACTTATCAAGAGCGCGTTTATAATGCTCGCTCATTAACTCATAATCACCCTTCTTAAAACTATAATACCCGCGTAAATAATTCAACTCCCAGTCAAGCTTATCAATCTGTATGGCACGGTCAATCCTCTCTATAGCCTCTTCATATTCACCGAGCTCAAAAAGTGTTATTGCGAGCATCTTATGAACTTCGGCTTTACCTTCATGTTCATAAAGGGCTTGATCCAGCTTATCTCGCGCATCCTGCCACTTTTTTTCATTCACAAGACGTTTGGCATAAAACAGGGGATCCACCTCTTCTATACGCCTTGCCATTTCCTCTTCTAATGATTCATCTCCCAAAGCTTTATAAGTAGCATACAAATTATAATAGGCTCCGATGTATGAAGGGTCTATCTCAATAATTTTCTTAAAACTTTCTTCCGCTTTATTTAGATCACCAAGTTGATAATAAATAGCGCCCAGATTATTTAAGAAAAATACATTAAACGGGTCATAAACAAGTCCTTGCTCATACGCATTCAATGCCTTATCAGTTACGTTAAGTTCCTGATACAACTTGCCTAATTCAAACCACCGCCTGCTTTTGTATGGTAACCACTCCAGGGATCTTTCAAATCTTTCAATCGCTTTTGATGGATGTTTCATCTTGATATAATTTGTACCCGTTTTATACTCATAACTTGCAAAAAGTGTCTTGATTCCCACCACAAGAAAAAACGCAAGGCAAGGAACAATAATAAGAAAAATATAAGAAGGAATTTTAACGCAAAACCCCTTTCTTACCTGAAGCGTACCTAAAAGCCCGGCTATAACCCAGAAAACCAGGGATGATGAAGGAATTCGCAGGTTCGAACTAAAAAGTGCATTTGCGAGCATTGCAACAAGACTGATGAGAAGTCCGCTGTAAATTATTCTCACTTCGCGTTCTTCTTCCCGCTTTATTAATGTGTATGCCCCCCATATAAGTAATCCGATGAAACCGATGAAAAGAATTCCTCCAATAATTCCCCCTTCAACAAAAATTTGAAGAAATTCATTATGCACTTTAGCAAACCTAATACCCCTGGGGTAAACACTAAAGTCTTCTGCGCCGCGAAAACGAGGGTAGAAGATCCTAAAGTGCCCCATTCCGACTCCAATAAGAGGGTGTTTTAGGAACATTCGTACGGTATTCTTCCATACAACCGCACGCATTAAAATTGTCTGATGGCGGAATATCTCGTAGCGGCCGTGCTCAGGATTAATAATTTTTATTATTCCTTCGGTTGTCTTTATTTTAAACTGATGAGGCATAAAAAGATAACCAATAAAAATAATCACAAGCAACACGATGATAAAAACAATAATTCTTTTTTTAGTGAATAAACGATTTATTTTTCTCCTGTTAAAAAGCACAGCAAAAATTGTACAAAGAGTGAGTGCAATCCATGATGCCCGTGTCTTGGTAAGCAAAGTATAAAAGACTACAAAAAAAGACCCTAAGAAAAAAATAACTTTATAAAATTTATCTTTCTCCACCATAAAAAGAGTAAAGCCGACAGGTATAACCGGGATGAGATATTCAGCAAAAAAAGTAGGATGACCGAATGTTCCGATATAGGCAGTTCTTAAGGAACTTAAATCAATACCGTGGTTTATCCAGATGCTGTAAGCTATTGATATCAAGGATGTTACAAAAAGAGTTCTCAGGATATATATTATTTTTTTATTTTCCCGTACTGTTGCATTTATGAGAAAAACCAAAACAAAAAAACAAAACCAATAAGATACGTGTTCTACTGCTTCGTGATGATTTACCGTATAAAAAATAGACAGCGATGAAAAAAATATAAATATACCTAAAACTATTGTTGCAGGAGCCAGTTCCACATACTTAAAACCATTCTTTGCCAAACTCATCATCCAGATTAAAAAAAAGATGCAAATAATCAAATTACTCGCAACAACTTTTATTATCCCGTAGGTATCGTGGGTAAGGGGTGAGAAAATAAGGGGTACGATAAAAACAAGCAAGGAAAATCCTATCCAGAAATGATTCGTTCGGCTAGTCATTAAAAAATAAGGTCAATTTTTTATTTTTTTAAGTAGAAAGTTGCAATTAGATAATATATCGCGTACTTGTATAATGATGTATTGAGGTTGAGTTAAACGTTGAAGGTTTGCGTAGCTCGAAACGTCGTTCGTTGAATGGTTGCGAAATTTGCATAAAACATGCTAATCTTAAATAGCGTACATAAACGCAACCGCAAGACGAAATACGATTCCAGCTACGCAACCGCAACCGAATAACGAAAAACAGAATATAAACACATCTTTACAAATATACAAATAACACACAAAAAACTAACTATTCCTAGATTTATGTAGTCTAATGCAGGTACTACATAAATTTTCTTAATTTACTCATGGTTTTCGTGCCGACTATGCCATCGACCTTCAAACCACATAAACGCTGGAAATTAAACACTGCCTGTAGAGTCTTAATTCCAAATTTGCCGTCAATTTTACCAGGATTACATCCAGCACGATGCAACGCCCTTTGTATCTGTTTTGTTGCGGTCTTTCCGTGTAACTTTTTGTTTATGAAAACTATCTGTGAATTGTCTCTACCAAATACATAATCAAGTAGTGAGCGTGTATCAGCCCACATTCTCCTACTATTTAAAACACAAACCACCATTTTTCTACTGCCATATGTTGCGTAACCTATATAACAACGACCAGCAGCACATGTATAGCCAGTTTTCCCTATTACTTTTTTCGAATATCTCCACAGAAGTTTATTATGGTTTCTCAAACGTATCCTCTTGCCATTTGGTCTGCGAATTGTATGTACTTTACTTCCCATTGCCTTTCTAATGAATGGATATCGCGCAGCTTCCTTCATAATTTTTGCAAGGTCATAAGCAGTACTATACTGCCCTTTACCAGGCAGTCCCGATGCATTAATAAAATGTGTTTTTCGAGCACCTAGAGAGCGGGCACGTTTATTCATTAATTGTACAAACTTCCATTCGCTACCTGCCACTGCTTCCGAAAGACACACAGCAGCATCATTGCCAGAATTTAACAACATTGCATAAAGGAGATCTTTAACAGAATAATATTCGCCTTGCCTTAAATATACTTTACTTGGCTGCGAAAGTGATGCTTTTCTGCTTACACGCACCTTTCTATTTAATTTAAGGCGGTCAAGAACTACTATTGCTGTCATAATTTTAGTTAAACTGGCAGGAGGGCGCTTTGTATAAATATTTTTTGAATAAACAATTTTTCCTTCAACTACATCATATAGTATTGCAGACCGGGCAGAAATATTAGGCTTTGTAGAACGAGCATAACAAACGTCGATATTAATAATACTTACACAAAAGAATACAATGCCTATAATTATTGAACTAAATTTTTTCATAAATATAACAATACTATTGTGGATAAAAAAGTATTACTAATTAATTTTAACGGCATTTTTTATACAGTTCTTTAATTGTTATATTATTTCTAATCCATTATTTATAAATAACTTATAAACTACTTTTCGGTTTTTTACAACGATAAATGTATAATCAAAAATGCGCGAGGCGGGACTTGAACCCACATAGTCTTACGACCGCCAGCCCCTCAAGCTGGTGTGTCTGCCAATTCCACCACTCGCGCATAAAGAACTTCAAATATTATAAAATTAATTTATCAAGCCGCCTTCTACCTGTTGAACTTTTATAAAATCGTTCCTGCTTCATTGCCTCTGATCGACTAGAAAACTCTTCTTGATATACTAATCTCCAAGGTCTATGTCCCTTTGTATAACGTTGCTTTCCTAAATTATGTTCTTTTAGTCTCCTCTCAATATTTTCTGTGCTTCCAACATATCTAATGTTATCTTTGATACTTTTAATAACATATACATAATAGCTCATGATTCACTAAAATTAAGGGACTTTCCGCCATAGGATATGGCGGACTCGCCACTACACAGGAAGTGTATGCATGGCAAATCCATCTCATATTCCTATTATTAATGTAATAAAATTGCCATGCCGAGTGGCGAGGAACCCACATAGTCTTACGACCGCCAGCCCCTCAAGCTGGTGTGTCTGCCAATTCCACCACTCGCGCATAAAGAATATCATAAAATATCTTATTTAATAAATACGGTCAAAAAAATATATAATTTTTTATTTTAATAAAAGAAAATTTACTTCGCAAGTAGAAAAATAATAAAAGAATTATATCTTAATCATTTTGTTAAAAGAAATATAACATTCGATGCAAAAAGATTTGGGCAAAAGTACACTTTTCTTTTTCTTGATAACGGGATGATCTTAAGTATAGAAATATTCTTAAGTCTACAATATTCTCTAAAATCTTTTATACTCAAAAAGTGTACATTTGGTGTATCATACCAGCGATAAGGCAAAGATTTAGTAACAGGAACCTTTCCCATGAAATACAAGGAAAATCTAGCCGTTATAAATGCAAAATTTGGGAATCCAACTATAATTTTTTTACCAACACGCAATGCCTCCTGCATCACATAATCAACATTTTTTGTCTCCTGCATACTTTGATTCAATATAACATAGTCAAAAGATTTATCAGGGTATTCTGTCAATCCTCGTTCAATATCACCATGGAATACACTTATTCCATTTTCAACACATTTATAAATAGCTTCCTCATTCAATTCTATACCCTGCCCTTTAGTGCCCTTTAACTTTGATAGGAGCAGTAAAAGTTCTCCTGAACCACATCCAAGATCGAGTACAGTTGAATTGGCCTCAACAATATCACATATAGCACGATAATCAAATGGTATAGAATATTTCATTGTTTTAAACTCTAAATTTATATGTTAAATCATCTGCGGACAATCACTATCTACTGTTTCCTGCGGTCAATTTTAAATAGAACAAAATCTTAGTTGCTCTTCTTCCCCTTAACAGGATAAACGTTACGAAGAAAATGTTTAATAAGTCTTGTCTGTTCATCAATCTCAAGCAAAAAAGCATCATGCCCATAATTTGATCTAATTTCGCAATATGTGGTATCTACATGGTGCATCCTTAGCTGGCGTACAATCTCTAGGGATTGATACTTAGGATATAACCAATCTGAGTGAAATGCGATGATTAAAAACTTGGTATTAATTTTTTTACCAGACGGAATTAACTTATTACCTGAAAGATCAAAATAATCCATGGCTTTTGTAATATACAGATATGAATTAGCATCAAATCTTTCAACAAAATCATCACTACGATGTCTAAGATATCCTTCTACTTCAAACTCAGGTTTAAACGAAAAACTATATTTATCATCTTTAAGACGACGTGAAAACTTACCCTCCATTGATTGATCGCTCATATAAGTAATATGACCAATCATACGGGCTACCGATAGTCCTTTTTGAGGCTGACCATGCTCATAATAATGTCCCCCTCTCCAATCTGAATCAGCCATAACTGCCTGCCTTCCAACCTCATCAAACGCTATCTGTTGAGGTGAATGTTTCACAGCAGCTGCAATAGGAATTGCGCTCAGCACTTTGTCTGGATAAGAAGCAACCCACTGCAAGACCTGCATACCACCCATAGAACCTCCGGCAACACACAATAATCTATCAATACCTAAATGCTTTAAAAGATATGCCTGTGCTTTGACCATGTCAGCAATTGTAACAACCGGGAAATCTAACGCATAAGGCTTGCCCGTTTTGGGATTTACAGATGAGGGGCCAGTACTGCCTTTACATCCACCAATTACATTCGAGCATATAACAAAATATTTATTAGTATCAAATGCTTTTCCCTCACCAATCATAGAATCCCACCAGCCGGGCTTTTTATCATTCTTAGTGTGTAATCCAGCTGCATGTGCATCCCCAGAAAAAGCATGACAAATCAGTATAGCATTGTTTTTTTCCTTATTAAGCTTTCCGTAAGTTTCGTAAGCAAGGGTGATAGGACCTAATTTTCTTTTAGATTCTAATACTAAACTTTGCGGTGGTTCAGCAAAAGTATAATATTGTGTTCTAACTATTCCGATATTTCTGTCCTTCATTATACAATCTCCTAAATAACACACGAAATAGCACTAATAAAAATCACTAATTTCACAAAAATAAGAAAATTACTAAAATTATTTTTCGTGTAATTTTGTGTTTTTATTTAGTGTTATTTACAAGCTTTTTTCAATGCCTGCTCAATATCAGCAATAATATCATCAACATGTTCAAGACCAATAGAAAGACGGATAAAATCAGGAGTAACCCCCACCTCAATCTGTTCTTTGGCCGAAAGCTGTTGATGTGTTGTTGTAGCAGGATGTATTGCAAGGGTTTTGGCATCACCAATATTTGCAAGATGTGATATGAGTTCAAGTGAATTAATAAATTTTTTACCTGCCTCCACACCTCCTTTAATACCAAAACCAATAATGGCACCGGCCCCTTTAGGTAAATATTTTTTTGCATTTTTATATTCAGGACTCGAATCGAGACCTGGATAATTAATCCATGAGACATGGGAATGTTTCTCAAGAAATTGAGCAACCTTAAGAGCATTCTCTGCATGCCGGGGCATTCTTAAATGTAAAGTTTCTAGTCCTTGCAAGAAAAGAAAAGCATTGAATGGTGAAAGTGCAGGACCTAAATCTCTTAAAAGAGTAACTCGTGCTTTTACAATATATGCAATGTTACCCTTTTCTTTCAAATCCTCAACAAAATTAAATCCATGATAACTTGGATCAGGCTCTGATATTATTGAAAACTTAGGGTTTTTCCAGTCAAATTTTCCTGAATCAATAATAAGTCCACCTATTGAAGTACCATGACCACCTATAAACTTTGTTGCAGAATAAACAACAATGTCCACACCATGATCAATCGGACGCAAAAGATACGGTGAGACTGTATTGTCCAATATAAATGGAATACCATTTTTATGAGCTATATCTGCCAAAGCTTCCAAGTCTGTAACATTTAGTTTTGGATTACCTATTGATTCTGCATATATCGCTTTTGTCTTTGATGTAATTGCTTCATTGAATGAATCAAGGTTCCCTGCATCTACAAACCTCACCTTTATTCCCAACCGGCTAAATGTATACCGTAAAAGAGTATATGTGCCTCCGTATAAATTATTTGCCGAAACTATCTCATCACCTGCCTGTGCTATATTAAGAAGGCTGATTGTTATAGCGGACTGACCACTGGCAACAGCAAGTGCTCCAACACCACCTTCAAGAAGAGCCATCCTATTCTCAAGTACCGCTGTTGTTGGATTACCGATACGTGTATATATATTACCAAATTTTTTAAGTGAAAAAAGATCGGCTGCAGTCTGAGTATCCTTAAATTTATAAGATGTTGTTTGATATATAGGTACAGACTGTGCCCCCGTAGCAGGATCAGCTTCCTGCCCACCATGAAGAGCTAGGGTTTCAATTTTTAACCTTTTATCTATATTAGTCATAATATGCCCCCAAATTTGGGTTAACTACATTAATAAATCCTCTTTATTATGCTCAAAAAATACGCTTTTAACAATAGAAATTTTCAAATATTTACCCCCCCTGGGGGGTAAACAAAAAATCTAGAAAAATATAATATATTTATCTTATTGAGGGTAATCCTACCGTAGGTTTTAGGACTTACTTGAGGGTTTCACAAATAAAAGTGGAAATATAATATCACTTAAACAACATGGTAACCATACCGCAAGAAATATAAAGACGAATATTGCAATATAAACATACCACTCTATAGATTGCCCTAAAGCCAAAATAATATGAAAGAGTGATGCCCAGGTACTTAATAAAACATGGCCGGTATGAGGAAATTTAGTCGAAGGCCTAAAATATGCGATAGCCACTCCTATTACCGCTAGTGGATTAACAAGCCACCATGCTTCAATAAATCCGATATGAATACCTCTGTTGGGAAGGCCTAGCAAAATTTCTCCAACAAAAGGAATAATTGAATCACTTAATGTAGCTATTCCGATAGAGCCGACATAACCGATTACTAGTAATATCCAAATATTACACTGCCTCTTATCCTTACTACACTTATGAAGCTCATACATAGATGCAGTTGCAATAGCACTTAAGACAACATGAAAAGGATGAAGTATATAAAATATATTATATGAAACAGAAGAAGGAATTTTTTGAAAAATAAACATAATAACAACACCCGTAATACATCCAAAAAATGTAAACGGTGCATGATGTTTTAGCTCTTCATAAATGTGTTTAATCATATAATAACAAAAATTAATTAAAAAGTTAGCTGGGGTACTAGCCCTAAACCAGATCATAGATCGGTTCAGGGCATGAGTCTTGCCGTGAACCGATCTTCGATCTGGTTCACGGCTGTTGTGCTCCCATCATACAATAAACTAGTTTAAAAATCTTATTTAGTTATCCTTGTCTATACTTAATTAATGTATCATGTAACATTAATCTTAATGTTTTTTTACCTTTAGTTGTCTTAAAATACTTCTCTCGGCGTAATGCATCTTCTTTTTCAGTAAATGCTTCATAAAATATTAGAATATGATCTTGATATCTCTTAGTTGTATGAACTTTACCCTCTCTGTGCTCTTTAAGTCTTCTTTCTAAATTATTAGTATATCCTATATAAAATTTCGACCGTTTACATGACCATAAAATATATACGTAATACATAAATCTCATTCATTATTCTTACTTTTCAAACAAATCTAGCACTGAACTAGAACTATATTCTTTAGCTGGGGTACTAGGATTCGAACCTAGACAAACAGATCCAGAATCTGTCGTGCTCCCATTACACAATACCCCAGTATAAGTCAAATAGCGAATCATATATAAAAAACCTGACAAACAGATCCAGCCCTGAACTAGAACTTCGTTCAGTTCAGGGCACGAATCTCGCCGTGAACCGATCTTTGATCTGGTTCACGGCTGTCGTGCTCCCATTACACAATACCCCAGTATAAACGTATTAAAGATTATACAGAAAAAACCATATTTTTCAAGAGAAGTACCTAATCCGAATCAACCCGGGGGCCAGTGCATTCTGCGTCCTGCAAGCAAATGAAGATGTATATGAAATACAGCCTGCCCAGCAAGTACACCATTATTAAAAACTAACCGATAACTACTCTCTTTTACATTTTTCTCTTGAGCTATTTTTTTTGCTGCAAAAATAATTTTCCCAACTAATTCGATATCCTCTTCTTCAAGTTCATCAATTCTAGATATGTGTTTTTTAGGAACAATCAATATATGCTCGGGGGCTTTAGGATCAATATCGTAAAACGCAAATAAAGAATCATCTTCATATACTTTGTTGGAGGGAATATCCCCGCTAATAATTTTGCAAAAAAGGCATTCCTTCTCACTCATAATTTGACCTCCGTATTTAAATCTTATACCATACAAAATTTTTTATCAAATATGTTTAATATTATCAAAATTATCAACTACATATTTTAATCGTAAAAGTACCTTGTCCTTACCCAATAAACTCATTACATCAAATACTCCGGGGCTTGCACTTTTTCCTGTAATAGAAACCCGTATAGGATGAATTAGTTTAGCTGCTTTAATTCCCAACTCCTCAGCTAAAGAACGTACAAAATGCTCTAATTTTTGCATATCATCAAACGATTCAAGTTGTTGTAAGACTTGGATTAACTTCATTAAATATTTTGGTATATTTTCATCACTTAAATATTTATTAACCGCATTAGTTTCAAATGACACACAATCATTAAAAAAATAATCAGCTCTTTCATAAAGATCAGAGAAGCATTCGATTCTTTCTTTATAAACCTTTAATAAACAGCATAGTTTTTCTTTATCATTTATGGTAGGTTCTTTGTCCTTATCTGAAAAATACAAAATGCCTCTAGAACAGTATTCTTCGACATTCATTTCCTTAAGATGAAGCGCATTAATATGATTTAACTTCTTTTCATCAAATACGGCATTAGTTTTACTTACCCCTTTTAGTGAGAATGAACGAATCAAATCCTTGAGCATGAAAAATTCTTTATTATCACTCGGACCCCATCCGAGCAATGCTAAGTAATTAAGTAATCCTTGCTCACAATAGCCACGCTCTCTGAATGCATTAAGAGATGTTGTACCATGGCGTTTTGAAAGCGGTGTACCATCATTACCAAAAATTAATGGAAGATGAGCATACTGTGGAATGTTAAAGCCAAGAGCTCGTGCAAGTAGTATCTGGCGCGGGGTATTTGAAATATGATCCTCACCTCGTATTACGTGAGTAATGCCCATATCGCCGTCATCAATCACACATGAAAATAACCATGTCGGAAAACCATCTGATTTTATAATGATAAAATCATCAAATTGTGAAGAATCAAATTCAATTTGTCCATATACATGGTCATAAAAAGATATTTTTCCTTTAGGTATTGAAAATTTTACTGCGGGTGTTTCTTTATCAACCTTATATGCTAATCCTTCCTCAACAAGCTTATTAGCATGCTTAAGATAGGTATTTATACGTTCACTTTGTTTAACAATTTCACCGTCCCAGTTTAGACCGAGCCACTTTAGTGAATCAATAATTTCTATTTCGTATTTTTCTTGAGAACGTTCTTTATCTGTGTCTTCGATACGAAGAAAAAATTTTCCTCCGCATTGTCTGACAAGAAGCCAATTAAAAAGAGCGGTCCTGATGCCACCAATATGAAGATGCCCGGTTGGAGAAGGGGCGAATCGAACAGAAATACACTCGTTATGCTCTGAAGTTAAATCCCTCATACAATGCCTTTTCATTCAACGGAATGTATTTATGTCGGTAAGGAGGTAAAATATCTTTCAACGCAGATACAACATCTTTGAGTTCAAGAAATGGACGTAATTTAAGCAAGGCACCAAGAGCAACCATATTGGCACCTTTAATATCGCCAATGTCACTTGCAATCTCAGTTGCAGGAATAACTTTAACAAATAAATCATTTCGAATAATATTATAATCGCACAATGAAGAATTGATAACAACACTACCGCCTGATTTGACCGATTCTTCAAATTTGATTATTGATGGCTTGTTCATCACAACAAGCGAATCAGGGGAAACAATCAATGGAGATGCTATTTCTTCAGAGGATACTTTAACCATACAATGAGCCGTTCCTCCCCTGACTTCAGCACCATACTTGGGTATCCAGGTAACATTTAATCCTGAAAGCATACCTGCCTGGGCAATGATTTTACCTAACATCATAATACCTTGCCCACCGAAACCAGCAACAATAATATTTTCAGATATTTTTTTCATACTTTCTTTTTAAAAATATGTTTTTTTATTGAACTTTTTTTCTTAACCGATACTTTTTCCTCTTCAGACTCAGGTTCTTTTATACGTCCTAATGGATAATAGGGAATCATATTATTTCTAACCCATTCAAGAGATTCACGTGGAGATACACGCCAGCATGTTGGACACATAGAAAGAACTTCAACTAGTGAAAACCCTAAATTATTGAGTTGTACCTGAAAAGCGTCATGAATTGCCTTTTTAGTTTTTGCAATGTCCTGAGGTGTATGAACAGCAGTACGAGCAAGAAATTTAACACCGGGAAGAACGCTTAACATTTCAGTAATACGTAGTGGGAAACCATCACGCTCGGCATCTCTGCCTAATGGAGTTGTTTCGGTACGTTGGCTTAAAATTGTTGTGGGTGCCATCTGACCATTTGTCATACCATAAACAGCATTATTAACAAAAATAACAGTGATTTTCTCACCGCGATTTGCTGCATGAACAAGTTCCGCTGTTCCAATAGCAGCTAAATCACCATCACCTTGATAAGTAAAAATCAATCTATCCGGCAATGTTCTTTTCATTCCAGTGGCAACAGCAGGAGGACGTCCATGGGGCGATTCAGTGACATCAAAATTAAAATATTCATAAGCAATTACAGCACACCCAACAGGAGCTACTGCTACGGTATTTTCTCTCATACCTAATTCATCAATAACTTCCGCGACTAACCGATGAACTATACCATGACCACAACCACCACAGAAATGCCACTCAGTTTGCTTTAAACTTTCTGGACGAGTATATAGCTTTACCATTATTTAAGGATCTCCTCTATTTTATCTAATATTTTGTCTTCCTCAGGAATGCCGCCTCCGGTTCTTCCAGTAAAATAAACTTTAGCCTCACCAGCAACAGCAAGCCTTACATCTTCTACCATCTGACCGGAACTCATCTCAACTACTAATATTTTACGTTTTCTGTCACTTATATTTTTAATAGTTGCATAAGGAAAAGGCCATAATGTTATAGGCCGAATCAATCCTACTCTTAATCCCCTTCTGCGTGCTTGCGTCATGACAGCTTTACAAATTCTAAATGTTGATCCGTAGGCAATTAAAATAAGTTCAGCATCATTAACATTTATTTCCTCTGCACGATTAAGTTCGATCTCAAGATTTCTGTATTTATCCTGTAACTTTGCATTCCATTCTTCAAGTTCTCCCTCACCAAGAAACAATGAACGTATTACCCTTGGCTCTCTACCTTTGCAGCCATTTAAAATATAATCCAGCTCTGGCCTTTTGTTAACTTCTTCTGGATTCATTTGTTTTATTATTAAGGGCTCCATCATCTGCCCAAGAATACCATCTCCGAGAATCATTACAGGATTTCTATATTTAGCAGCAATATCAAATGCCTCATAGGTCAAATTATATGCCTCCTGAACTGTTGCAGGGGCTAATACAATTAGATGATAATCACCGTGCCCCCCTCCCTTGGTAGCTTGAAAGTAGTCTGATTGTGCCGGTTTGATATCACCGAGGCCGGGACCGCCACGCATTACGTTTACAATAACTGCAGGAAGTTGACATGCAGCAAGATACGAAATGCCCTCCTGTTTTAAACTGATACCTGGGCTGGATGAAGACGTCATTGCACGCGCTCCTGTAACCAAAGCTCCAAAAACCATATTGATTGCTGCAATTTCGCTTTCAGACTGAATAAAAGTCCCGCCAACCTCAGGCATACGAGCGGCCATATAAGCACAAATTTCATTTTGAGGGGTTATAGGATAACCTGCATAGAAACGACAACCAGCTTGAATTGCTGCCTCAGCAATAGCTTCATTTCCCGTTGTTAATATTTTTTTATCAGCTATCATTATTATCTCTTCTTTTGTGCTTGTGTTGTTTTTGCCCTCTATGCCTGCCCTGCTGCTGTGCTCCGCCCTTAATTCTGTCTAGTCCGCTATCAATCAATTTAGAAATAGTATCCTCGACTTTTTGATATATAGGCCCACCTTTTTTAAGCATAACTTGGATACAAACTTCAGGACACACACGGGCACAAATCCCGCAAGCAATGCAAGCTTCAGGTCTAGAAAAAACAGCGTAATTAACACCGCGAATATTTATATCCCGTGAAATCTCAATACATTTTTTGGGACAATATATAATGCAATATTCGCATCCTTTACACTTATCTTTCTCAATTACTATTCTGCCTCGCACTTCAGATGTTTTCATATAACCCAAACCTTATTTTTATATCTGATTATTTATTCAAAATTTTCAACAAAATCGTTAAATTTTACAACAGAGGTTAAATAGAATACAGAGATTTTTAAAATTATTATTTTATAAGTATAAGAATTTTTTGCTATTAAATTCAGCACTCTATTCAATTTAGCTTTATTTAAAACTTTTCACGAACAATATCAAAATAACTGCGTTGAGAACTTGTTATAAAATGAAATGAATGTGGCGCCTTAACAATATTTACAACACTATTAGAAAAAACTTTTCTCTTCTCCTGCCCGTCAAATATGACAAAAGCATGGTCCGACTTTTTTTCGCATTCCAATCTTATCTCTATATGTGTATCAGACGGAACAACTACCGGCCTTGTTTGCAATGAATGCGGACAAACCGGTGTAATAATAATACCTTCTAAAGAAGGAAATAAAAAAGCCCCTCCTGAGGAGAGTGAATAAGCTGTAGAACCAGTTGGTGTTGCTACAATAACACCATCCCCGCCAAATTGTGTCACCGTATTATTATCAACCGATACAGTAATCGTTAAAAATCTTGTCACTCCTTCGCGACTAATAACAACATCATTTAATACTGAAAAGCATTCCTCCTCTCGGGATGAATTTTCCTTAACACAAGCAGACAGCATTAAACGTTCTTCAGTAATATACTTACCGCTAAAAATAAGCTCAAGCTCTTGAAAAACCTCATTTTCTTTAATATTTGTCAAAAAACCTAAACGTCCGGCATTTACTCCAACAACAGGAATAGATCTTTCTTTAATAATTGAAGCCAGTTTAAGAAGGCTTCCGTCACCACCTATACTAATAATTAAATCCAAATCTGAAAATTTATTACTAGAAATATCCTCCGTGATTTCACAAACCTTCTTTGCTTTTTTATTAAGCCATCCCGTTATATTTTTTGCAAGCTCAGATGATTTCTTTTTTTCTTTTGAATAAAATATGCCTATTGTTTGCATTTCTTAAATAAATTTTTAATTTCATCAGTAATTTTTTCTGCCGTGAGGTTGTATTTATTTAAAAGATATTCACGCGATCCATGCTCAATAAAATGATCGGGAAGAGCAAATATCTTTACCCCTACCTCATGCATATTTTTTAAATTAAAAAACTCCACAACAGCACTTCCAAAACCACCGCTTGCAATATGTTCTTCAATGGTCACAATCTTTTTAATATTCTTGGTAAGGCGAATTAATAAATCATGATCAAGCGGTTTTACAAAACGCATGTTACATAAAGTCGCTTCAATGTTTTCATGTTTCAAATTTGCTACAACGTCAAGTCCTGTCTTTACCATACTTCCTATTGTCAATATAAGAATATCGTCCCCTTCTACCAATACTTCTCCTTCTCCAATACTAAATCCTTTAGTTCGAACACTCATTTCTAAAGGAATGTAATCTTTAGGATATCTTATAGAAAATACACCGGGATAATTAACGCCTAGAGAAAGTAGTTCAAAAAGTTCACTCTCATCACAAGGGGATGAAACAACACTCCCAGGGATGTCGCGCATATAACTATAATCAAACACGCCATGATGTGTTGGCCCATCAGCCCCGACTAAACCGCTACGATCAAGGCAAAAAGTCACATTAGCACTCTGGAGTGCAACATCGTGTATTAACTGATCATATGCTCTTTGCAAGAAAGTAGAATAAATCGCACATACTGGTTTAAACCCATTACTTGCCAAAGCCCCTGCAAAAGTAACTGCATGTGCTTCAGCTATACCAACATCAAAAAAGCGATGAGGATACTTTTCCTGAAATTCTATAAGCCCAGTTCCTTCAGGCATGGCAGCTGTAATAGCAATAATTTTATTATCATTTTCAGCCAGCCTCATTAAAGAATTGGTAAAAGCCCTAGTATAGCTTATTTTTTTCGCAGAATCCTCTTGAGCTTTATCAACCACATTTATTGATTTACCTGTTGAAATATCAAATGGGGTAGCGCTATGATATTTGTGCGGACGTTCTTCAGCAAAATCGTATCCTTTTCCTTTCTTAGTAACAATGTGTAATATACATGATTGATCTAAACGTAATACATTCTTTAATGTATCAATTAATAAAGGTATATCATGACCATTAATAGGACCAAAATACCTTACGCCTAATTCTTCAAATACCATACCGGGAACTAATAAATTTTTAAGACCCTCTTCTATATGTCTAAGAAAATTCCTCAGTGCAGGAAAAGGTTTAACTGTTTTTTCGATTTCTGAACGAAGACGGTTATACAATGGTGCAGTAATAATTCTATTTAAATAACTACTCATAGCACCATTACTTTTGGAGATAGCCATCTCGTTATCGTTAAGGATAATGGTCATACTAGTCTTCATATGGCCTATGTTATTTAAGCCTTCATAAGAAAGCCCCCCTGTCAAAGAACCATCGCCGCATACTGCTACAATTTTGTCATCTGCACCTTTTAAATCACGAGCGACGGCAAGACCTAAAGCTTGTGAAATAGAAGTCGAAGCATGACCAACCGTAAAATGATCATGCGGACTTTCTTCTTTATTAGGAAATCCGCTAATCCCGTGAGTCTGGCGAATAGTGCTTAATTGATTTCTTCTTCCAGTTATTATTTTATGGGCATAGGATTGATGCCCAACATCCCACACTATTTTATCTTTGGGAGAATCTAAAAGGTAATGCAATGCAATAGTAAGTTCCACAACCCCCAGGTTAGTTGCTAAATGTCCTCCTGTTGAGGAAACAGTTTTAATAATAAGCTCACGAATCTCTTCTGCAATTATTGAGAGATCATTTATTGGAATCTTCTTTAAATCTGCGGGAGATTTAACCTTTTCTAATAATTTTACTCTTTGATGGTTCCTTTTTGATCTTTTTGTCATCCGTCTTTCCCCGATTAAGGACAAAATCTGCTATCTGCTTTAGGTGTATTGTTTTAGAATCTAAAGGCTTAAGCGCATTTTTTGCATTTTCTATAAGCTCAGCAGCCCGGTTAAATGCTTCCCTTTTACTCATGAATCGAACATAACCATTGCCGTCAATTATATCATCGATTACTTGAAAGGCAAAACCCAAATATTCACCATATTTTAAAATAGCTTTCTCTTGCCTCAAATTTGCCCGGCCGGCAATTGCGCCAATTAAACAACTTACAGCTATTAATTTTCCGGTCTTATTTACATTAATGTAATCAAGAACAGGAAATGTGATTTCTTTATTCTCAGAAAGTTTATCAACAACCTGACCGCCAATCATACCCAGTGTTCCTGATGCCTTTGTTAATTCGGATATAATTCTAATAGTTTTTCTATTAGCAGGTAGACGAGAAAGTAATTCAAAAGCATATGTTACCAATGCATCACCGGCAAGTAATGCAAAAGCTTCTCCGAACTTTTTATGACATGTTGGTTTTCCTCTCCGAAAGTCGTCATTATCCATACAAGGTAAATCATCATGTATAAGAGAAAAAGTATGTATTAATTCAATTGCCATAGCAGGTATCGAAACATCCTCCCTCTTACCACCACAGACTTCACAACAACAGATAGTAAGAATGGGGCGAATTCTTTTCCCGCCACTAAAAATCATATATCTCATACTTTCATGAATTAAAGCAGGATATGCTTTAGCATCAGGCAGAGCATCATCTAAACATTTATCAATATAATTAATATTTTTTCTAAAATATGCTTCAATCATGAGAATAACAAATCCTCGTTATCTTTATCTTCTAATGAGATTTTACGCTTGCCGCGCGCTTTCCCTTTAGAATTGGAATCTTTTACTTTTTGCTTTTCTTTCTTCTGGACATGTTCATCTTCAGCTAAAAAAGGTTCAGTTTCGAATTGCCCATCTGATTTTTTCATGAGGATTTCAATTTTTTTATCAGCCTCATTCAATCTTTTACTACAAAATTTTGAAAGAGCAATACCTTCTTCATACTTACTCAAAGCATCATCTAAGGAAAGATCGCCACTTTCCAGTTCTTCCACAATCTTTTCTAGCTTTTCGATTGCTTTTTCAAATTTCATTTTTTCCATATTCTTACCTCGTTTTCTATTTTCTTATTTTCAACACCTGAGAATCAAAAGAACCAACGTGAAGTTTTGTCTCAATAACATCACCAACCTTTAGTGGCTTAGTTTGGACAAGTGCCTGTTTTTTCCCTTTAATCATACTTATGCTATATCCACGTGATAGAATACCCAAAGGACTTAATGCATTTAATTTACCAATATAATTTTGAAAAGCTGCTCGCTGCTTGTTAGCGATAACTTTAATATAATTATTTAACTGACGTATTAATTCATCAAGTCGCTGTGAATACTGGTTTATTAGAGCTAACGGTTGGCGAAATGCATATCTATCAGCAAGTGATGTTAACCGCGCATGCAATTCATCAACTAAAGAATGAATTGACTTATCAAGATCCTGCTTACATAGTTTAATATGATCCTTCCAATCACTCTTTTCGACAACAACTAATTCAGCAGCTGCTGATGGTGTCGGTGCACGCATATCAGCGACAAAATCACTAATAGTAAAATCAATCTCATGTCCAACAGCAGAAATTACAGGAATCTTAGAACGAAATATAGCCCGTGCTACAATTTCTTCATTAAAAGCCCAAAGGTCCTCAAGACTTCCGCCCCCCCGGCCAACTATCAATACATCACACCTGGCATATTCATTGAATTCATCTACAGCGCGTGCTACTTGCTCACCTGCACCTTCACCCTGTACCTTCACAGAATTAATAATTATATGAACATTACTAAACCTTCTATTAACAATTTGAATTATATCACGTATAGCAGCTCCGGTTGGTGAGGTAACAACGCCGATCACACGGGGAAAAACAGGCAATTCCTTTTTATGTGCTTTATCAAAAAGCCCTTCCTTTTTCAATTTTTCTTTTAGTTGTTCGAAAGCAAGCCCTAAAGCACCAATTCCTTTGGGCTCTATTATATCTGCATATAACTGATAATTTCCCCGTTTTTCATATACGGAAATACGCCCAAAGATAACAATATTAAGACCATTTTTTATTTCAAAATTCAATAATTGATTTGCGCTACGAAACATCACAACCTGAAGCTGAGCAGTTTCATCTTTAAGAGTAAAATACATATGGCCGGAAGAATGGCGTATAAAATTAGAAACCTCCCCTTCAACCCACACATTTGGAAAGACCTCTTCCAAATTTTGCTTTATAAGCTTTGTTAATTTACTGACAGAGAAAACCTTTTTCACGTAGGATTACATCTCCAGTCTAATGATAGAAAACTCAAAACATCTTTTCTTGAAGTCGTTTTATAGAGGTGGCTAAGCCTGTTTCTGTATCTATTTTGACAATAACACCGTTCAATCGTAAGTCTTCGTTTGCAACCTTGAAATGTACAGGCATTTGAGTAAGAAAACGGTTGATAACCGCATCTATATCTCTTCCCAAAACAGAATGAAAGGGACCTGTCATCCCAATATCACTTATATATGCTGTGCCATTTGGTAATATAACTTCATCTGAGGTTTGAACATGCGTGTGGGTACCACAAATAGCGCTAACTTTTCCATCTAAATACCATCCCAAGGCAATTTTTTCAGACGTAGCCTCTGCATGGAAATCAATAATAATAATTTTAGTCTTTTGCCTTAATTCCTCAATAATCTTTGTTGCCGTTAAAAACGGACAATCGATTGGTGCTAAAAAAACTCTTCCGAGAAGATTAATTATACCAATATTAACAGTATCATTTACCGCATAAATATTACTTCCAAGCCCCGGTGGATTGAGTGGATAATTTGCAGGTCTAAGCAAAGAGGTGTTTTTCTTTAATACTTGAAAAGCTTCTCTTCTCTTAAAAATATGATCTCCTGTTGTAACAACGTCAACTCCGACTTGTAATATTTCTTCTATTGTTGCATCTGTAACTCCAGATCCACCCGCTATATTTTCTCCGTTAGCAATGGTAAAATCAATTTTTTCACGCTCTTGTATATCAGGCAATAACTCACGACAGACCTGCCGTCCAGGATGCCCAACTATATCACCAAGAATCAAAACATTAATTGTTGACATAAAAAACCTTTTTGTTTGGTTATCTAATTTACATCTGAAAATCTAAGAGATATGTGCGAAGTTTAAAATGCTCCCCCGCTCCCAATGCAAAGAATCCAGTGTTACGCCTTCCGAATGAACTCTACTCAATATATGGTTAAAGCCCATGAAGGCAGAATAAGCAGTCAGGCGATTTTTAAAACGCCCGACTGCTTATTTATTTTGCATAATCAATAGAACGTGTTTCTCTTATTACAACAACCTTAATTTGCCCTGGATATTCTAATTCCTCCTGAATCTTTTTAGATATATCCCGTGCCAAGCCAGTTGCTTCTAAATCATTAATTCTTTCCGGCTCTACCATAACCCTTAATTCACGGCCTGCCTGAATTGCATATGATTTATTAATCCCCCGAAACGAATTAGCGATATTTTCCAACTTTTCAAGACGTTGAATATATGTTTCAACAGTTTCTCCTCTTACTCCGGGTCTTGCGGCACTTATTGCATCAGCAGCTTCGATTAAAACTGCATATGGTGTTTTAGGTTCTTCATCCCTATGATGCGCTTTGACAGAATGAATAACCTCTGGATTTTCTCCAAACTTCTTTGCCAAATCCGCTCCGATAACTGCATGAGACCCTTCAATTTCATGATCAACAGCTTTACCAATATCATGCAAGAGACCAATACGTTTTGCCAACTTTATATCGAGTTCCAATTCAGCAGCCATTGTCCCCATCATCGACGCCGTTTCAAGAGAATGACGCAAAACATTTTGGCCATAACTTGTTCTATAATGTAACCTTCCTAATAATCTTACTAATTCAGGATGTATTCCCATGAGACCTGTTTCCAAAACAGCAGCCTCACCTCTTTCTTTGAGAATCTTTTCCATTTCTTTCTTGGTCTTTTCACAAACGTCTTCAATTCGTGCAGGATGAATTCTTCCATCAATAATTAATTTCTCAAGTGCAAGTCTTGCAATCTCACGCCTAACTGCATCAAAACCTGAAATTACCACTGCCTCAGGAGTATCATCAATTATAATATCAACTCCGGTAGCTTGTTCAAGAGCACGAATATTCCTACCTTCACGTCCAATAATACGCCCTTTCATCTCATCCGAAGGAAGATTAACCACAGACACAGTTGTTTCTACCGTATAATCTACAGCACAGCGAGAAATTGCTGTAGAAATAATCTCTTTTGCTTTACGTTCCGCAGTTTCTTTAATTTCCTCTTCTGATTTCTTAATAAGTACATTAGTATCATATCTTACTTCTTCTTCGATTTTCTTAAGCAAAATCCTCCGAGCATCGGCAGAAGAAAGTCCGGCTATTCTCTGAAGCTCTTCTTTCTCCCTATTAATGAGACTATCTAACTCTTTTTGACGTTCCTTGGCAGCCTTTTCACCGTCTACCACAAAACGTTCCTTGCGATACAAATCTTTCTCTTTCTTATCTAATAGATCAACCTTACGGTCAAGATTTTCCTCTTTTTGAATCAGTCTCTTTTCCAGGGCAAGAAGTTCTTGACGTCTGTCCTTACTTTCTTTATCAAACTCAATTCTAGACTTATACAATTGATCACGTGCTTCTAATTTTGCCTCCTTCAAGATTGTTTCAGATTCTTTTTGTGCATCTAGTACCATCTTTTTTGATAATTTCTCCGCTTGATTAATCTTGCCTTCAGCATGTGATTTACGTATAAAATAGCCACTAAAATAAGCAATAACTCCGGTTAAAACAACAATTCCAAGAGTGACAAATATATTTATATTAATATCAGCAAACAATGTACCTCATCCTCCTTTCATATTCAGATATTAAGCTGTTTCATCTTTTAATATAGATAAAAAATACACCACTTAATTCAAAATTTTCTTGATTATAAATAATACTATTAAATTAATTAACTTGTGTGGATATATGAGGTATTTAAGTATTGGTAATAACAGCGGTTAATACAAAATCATGCTTTTCGGTAGGAATTTTATCATACATCTGAAAATCAAAAGCTAAGCCAATGGCTTTAATTGTTTTTTCAAATGTAGAAAGAAACCTGTCATAAAAACCAACGCCTCTTCCTAACCTATTGTTATTTTTATCGAAACATATACCAGGTACAATTACAATATCAATCTCTTTTCTATTTATATTCCCTTTTAAACAATGGCTAGGCTCTTTAAATCCATATGAACACCAATGAGTTTCTTTCTCAAAATCTTTAATTTCACAGGGTATTATTTCCCGTTTATTTTTATCTACCAAAGGCAATATTACTCTTTTGTTACAACGAAAAGCATGCGAAATAATATCTATAGTTTCAACCTCATATATCATAGCCGCATAAAGCATAATACTTTCAGCTTCTAGAAAATAGCGGCTCTTTACAACCCTTTCTGCAATTATTTTACTCTTCTCGTTCCTTTCTTTTATATGTTGAGTTTTTAACCTATTAATAATCTGATCTCTAAGCTGACTTTTTTCCTCCCTAATATTCATTATTAATTATACCAGAAAAATTATAATTATTAAGATTTATATTATATTAAATTTATGTATCAAAACAAAATACTTTTTTATTTTTTCTCATAAGTGTCTCAATTTAAATGAAATAGATAGTTTTTCAGGAATGATCCTCTATAATGCTAACAATACTTGCTGGTTAAAAGAAAAATGTAAAATTTAAAGTATGCTCAAGAGAGCTGTCCGTGAAAGGGAAAGGCGGATAAGGGGCAGAATTATTTATTGCTAAAATTATCATATTATTTAATAGATTATTACTTAAAGAATAAGCATTAACACGCTTTAAATATCCATTACGCGATATTACCAATGATATTCTTACTTCACCTGATAATCCTTTCAGAGATGGATCATTTATAATTGAATCAAATATTCTCTTCTTTAATAATCTTAAATATTCATCATCTACATATTCTTCAGTAAGAACAGGCTGTCTAGCTCCTGTATCTGGACGAAATTGACTTAATCCTTGTCCGCTTCCCCCTCCGAATTCATTTATACTGTCAGAATAATCACGCAATCTTGCGCCCCTATGATCTGCTGAAGAATCCCAATAAGGCCTATCATCTATATGTAAATAAGACTGTGATTGTTTTGAATGTGTGTAATAATCGTCATCAATTCCTCCAGCTTCATTAAACGGCAACAAATTTCCTTCGTTTGTTAAGTACAAATCAAGTTCAGGACTTGATCTATCTGATGAAAGAATATATGGAGTAATAAAAATTACTAATTCTGTTTTTTTGAAATCATCCGATTTATTTTGGAATGCGGCTCCAATAAAAGGGATATCTCCAAGTACTGGGACTTTTTTTCTAGAGGCTACCTGGCTATCCTGAATCAAGCCACCTAAAATTATAGTTGAACCACTTTTTACTAAAACTGTTGTCTCTACCTCTTGTGATGTGACAACAGGAACAACGGTCCGAGTAAATTGTTCACCGTTTGCATCAGTACTCGTAAGAGTTAATGGGGTTCCGGCCGTACTAACTTCTGGCTTAACATCAATTAAAATATAATTATCTTCAGTAATAGACGGAGTCACTGATAAAGTAACGCCAACGTCTACGAATTCAACATTATCAGCAGTGGTAGATGTATTATCGCCCTGTACCACAGTTTGAGAAACAAAGGGTTGCCTTGTTGCCACTGCTATTGCCGCCTCTTCATTATCTAGGACAGCAACACGAGGATTAGCCAAAGTGTTTGTTTTTCCCATTCCTTCAAGTGCCGAAATAACAGCGTGAAAATCGTCGTTTGTTGCATTTATTGTAAATACTGCCAAGTCGCTTCCTTCGACACCAGATAATGGTCCTGAAGTATTGGGAATATCAAGTCCGCCTAACGAATTGCTTGCATACGAAATAGGACTAACTTCAGAACGATAAAATATCATGTTCCAATCAATACCTAAAACATATTCATCTTCCAAAGAAACTTCGACAATCTTTGCTTCAATAAGAACCTGGCGTGGTTTCTCATCGAATGCTTTTACAATTTCAGAAATCTGTTCAAGCTTAGACGGAATATCAGTTATAACTAATTTATTAGTACGTTTATCGACCTTTATAACACCAACATTGGGCGTTACTAACTCACTTAATTTTGTCTCCAATTCTTCTACGTCTGCATACCTTAGGTGGAAGACCTGAGAACGCATGGGAACATCAATGCTTTTTATCGCTTCTTTTATCTCCGCAAATGCTTCAGGAGTATCGATTACAATAACAGAATTTGTTGGTTCCTCAACAATGATTCGACCTACATTAGACTTTAGCTGGTTTAATGTCTCACTTACACTCTGAGCTTTTGCATAAGTAAGTGGTATAAGTTTCGTTATTTTTGTATCAGCATAAGGTTTCCCATGCACAGCTTCATAATCACTCTTTGTAATAACTTTTATAATATCTCCCTTTTGTTCATAAGCAAGTTCTGATGTTTCTAAAACTATCCTTAAAGCATCCCATACATCAACATCCTGAAGAAAAAGGGTCACTTGTCCTCTCACATTTTTACCAGCAACAATATTTAATCCGCTTTTTTTTGAAAGTACTTTAAGTACATCCAAAATATCAACCCCTTTTAATTCTAATGTTATCTTTGAAGAAGTTCCTTGCGTAGAAACAGGGACATCGAGATCAGGCAATGTTTCACCAGCATTTTCAGTGGTAGGGGTCATAGGTTGTGCAAATGATAATACTGGCAACGAACATATAAAATATACAACAACTATTAAAACGGATATTATTTTTCTCATAAGGTATTACCACCTTTTATTACTGTTAAATTAAGTATATAAACACTAGCGTAAAAAAAGCATCTTACGTTCCTGTTTATAACTAACTTCTATTTTATCATCACTTATATCTTCAACTTTTATTTCACCTATACGTGAACCGACTGAGACAAAATAAGTTTGTCTCGTTCTTCTATTTTTTATAATAGCCTCTTTATTATCTACAGAAACAACACCGACTAAAATTAAATCTTTCGTAATATCATCAATTGTCTTAACCGTGGCCTGTTTCTTTTTCGACAAAACAAAAGGGCGAAACAACTCACGAGATGAAACGATCTTCTTATATGCTTCAATATCTCTTAATGTTGCAGATGAGTTAAGTGTAATATTATCCTGAACAAGAGAATAATCCGAATTTCTAAAAGATGAGCCGCTTCTGACTACTATTATTCCAAAAAATACAAGAACACCTAAGACAATCCATATCATTATCTTATTAAACTTCTGCAAAAATATTTTGTCGGCTAACAATGTTTGCATATATTAATATAAATTACAAATTTTTATTGCTTAAAATGTTTTTTAAAAAATTTTTCAGTAAAAGTTAAAACCTTATCAATCTCATTTTTTGAAAGCCCTGCACCCTGTAATATATATCTAACCATCTTAGGTGAAATTAAATTATTAGGTTCATGAAAATCTGATGAGTAAACTAAAGACGCGCCGTGCTGTAGTGCAAGTTTGGCAACATGTCCGTTAGTAAATGAATGGCCATAACGAGATGTAATTTCTAATGCAACATTACGCTTAGCAGCTAACTTAACATCCTCTTCAGTAATTAATCCTGGATGTGCAAGAATATCAGCACCGCTTAATATAGCTTCTTTATTAGTCCCTTTTTGAACAGGTTCAACAATAGTCTCCCCGTGAACAACCACAACACGTGCACCTAAGTCTCTTGCATTTTTAACCATAGGAGAAAATGTACCAAGTGGAAGGTGAGTTAGCTCACAACCAGGTATGATATCGATATTCTTAAAATATTTATTAGTCTTTTTACAGAATGTAACTATTTTAGGGACAATAAGATCAAGCGTAGCCGCATCAACATGATCAGTAATGCCAACTCCCTTATATCCGGCTACAGAATATCTCTGAACTAATTCGGAAGCTCCTAGCACACCGTCACTTAATATGGTATGAGTATGAAGATCATACATAAATTTTGGACAACTCTTTCGATAAGTATTTATAGCCAATATACTTTAAGAAAAGAAAAAACACAGGAATGTTTTTTTATACACACCCCTCACTTTCCTTAAATTATTTTAAGAAAATATAAATATACAACCTCAAAGTTAATAACTACTTTAATTATAGTTATTATACATAAATTTACTGTATTTTGGAATAATATTTTATAAATATTAAAATTAATACCGGCTCTTTCTAAATGTATAGCTATAATCAAAAAAGGATAAAGGAAAGATGTGATGAGGATATCTTAGATATCTATTTACACGGCTGGTAGGCGAACCTTTGAAAGTATAAAAAAATCTCCCCGGCGCGATTCGAACGCACGGCACGCAGTTTAGGAAACTGCTGCTCTATCCTACTGAGCTACGGGGAGAATGACTTAAATTCTATAGGTAATAATACCAAATTTAGAGGATAATTTCCAGAAGGCTTTATTTGACATTATGTCAATCAAGATTGGGAGCTAAACGGGTCTAATTCAGAATCAATTGATATTAATCTGCCTGCATGTAAAAATTTCTCAAACAAAAATCTCTTATGCATTTTTATCTAAAAATGCATAAGAGAAAAAATATCATATCCATCTAATTTTTCTCTACCATGTAGAAAATCAAGTTCTATTAAAAAAGACAGACCGACAACTTTACCACCTAATTTCTCTATCAATTGAACCACAGCCTGAGCGGTTCCGCCGGTAGCTAAAAGGTCATCGACAATTAAAACTTTTGTCTCCTTTGATACAGCATCTTCATGTATTTCGATAGTATCTTCGCCGTATTCCAATGAATAAGTAACACTTTGTGTTTTAGCAGGAAGTTTACCTTTTTTCCTTATAGGGGCAAACCCCTTGCCTAATTCGTAGGCAACAACAGAACCAAATATAAAACCCCGAGACTCAATGCCAACAATCATATCAATTTCTTTATTCTTTATAACATTAACCAAAGCCTGAACAGCCTGTTTATAGCTTTGTGCATCTTTTAATAAAGTCGTTATATCTTTAAAAAGTATGCCTTTTTTAGGAAAATCAGGAACATCTCGTATCTTTGCTTTCAGACTTTCAATATTCATGTTTTACTCCTTACAAACTTACATCTCTCCACTTAATTAACTCACAAATAATTATTCAATTTATCACCCTGAAGCTGCAACTGATAGCGAATCTTTTTAAGGGCGGCTTCTTCAATTTGTCTAACTCGTTCACGGGTTATGCCAAACTGTTGTGCTGTTTCTTCCAAAGTATGTGAATCATGTTCATATAAGCCAAAACGCAATATTAATATCTTTCTCTCACGTTCGTTTACAAAATTTAATAATGTCTCAATTCGTTTACTTTTAAAAAGTCTATGCGCTTCTTCGTGCGGCATTTTTAAAGTATCATCTTCTATTAAATCCATCAATTCAGCGTCACCTTCAATACTAACAGGTGCATGTAACGAGCTAGGACATGATGTTGCTATTTGCTCGATCTCTTTAACCTTTGCAGGGGTTATCTTCATAACCTTTGCAATTTCTTTGTGAGTCGGTACACGGTCAAATTTATGCATTAGGTGATCACGTACTTTTCTTAAACGATTCATGGTCTCAAACATGTGTACCGGAATACGAATAAGCTTGCCTTGGTTAGAAAGAGCTCTCATTATTGATTGTTTAATCCACCATGAAGCATAAGTACTGAACCTATAGCCTTTTTTATAATTAAATTTATCGACTGCACGCATAAGACCAATGTTACCTTCTTCAACAATATCTGAAAACGGAAGACCTATATTCATATAACGCTTTGCAATATTAATGACTAAACGCAGATTACTATTAATCATTTTGCGTCTAGATTTTTTCCAGCCTCGTTTCCTTAATTGAATTTTACGTGACAAACTCAATTCTTCTTCGGGAGTCAAAAGAGGGATATGTTCAATCTGATTAAGATATATACGCATTGGGGTTAAACCCTTTGCGCGCTCAGAAGTATCTTTTTCCTTCTTCTTTTTAATTTTCTTACCAGAAGCTTTTTGTTTAACACTAATTTTAACGGAAGAAAGAGTCTTCTTAAGTGAGCGGACCTGTTTAACTTTCTTTTTCGCTCGTTTCTTTAATCCTTTTGATTTCTTTGACTTACGAGCCTTTTTTATAAGGCGTTTGGATTTCCGTTTTGGATGCTTTTTAATTACACGTCGAGCAATACGTTTTTTTCCGGAGCGGGAAAATTTTTTTGATCTTTTTTTTATGACTTTCTTTTTAGTTTTTTTATGTTTCATTATTACTCCGTTAAAATGTACTCCTCGAAAAATAAAGACATTACATTCGCAAACTAATTTAACCTTAAGTATAACTCATAAAATACAATAGGTGTCTCTTCTAACTGCCTTACTTTCTCCCCTTCTCTTTAATAACAGCTTGTGCAGCAGCAAGACGTGCAATTGGAACACGATAAGGCGAACAACTTACATAGTTCATTTTAACAGCATGACAAAATTCAACTGAAGCAGGGTCACCGCCGTGTTCACCACATATGCCGATTTTTAAAGCAGGCCTTGTTTTTCTCCCCTTTTCAATTCCCATGGCAACTACAGCTCCAACTCCTTCGGCATCAATACTCTGGAATGGATCTTTATCTAAGATGCCATTCTGTATATATTCCGGTAAAAATTTTCCTGCATCATCACGTGAATATCCAAAAGTCATCTGAGTCAAATCATTCGTTCCAAAAGAAAAGAATTCTGCCTCCTCAGCAACACGATCAGCGGTTACCGCAGCACGAGGTATCTCTATCATAGTACCTATCATGTAATCAACTTTCATCCGCTTATTAGCAAAAACCTCGTTAATAATTTTCAGCGCATTTTGCTTTAAAACAGAAAGTTCCTGAACTGTTCCAATCAAAGGTATCATAATTTCAGGGTGAACTTTGACTCCACTCTTTTTAACATTACAAGCAGCCTCTATAATAGCACGAACCTGCATGTCATAAATTTCAGGATATGTAATCCCCAAGCGACATCCCCTGTGTCCTAACATCGGATTAAACTCAAAGAGACTTTCAACTTTATTTTTAACTGTCGCAACAGGTATGCCCATAACTGCAGCCATCTCAAGCTGATTCTTATCTTCATGAGGAACAAATTCATGAAGCGGCGGATCGAGTAACCGGATAGTAACAGGCAATCCATTCATAGCATGGAAGATTCCTTCAAAATCCTTACGTTGTATCGGCAGCAATTTATCTAATGCTCGCTCCCGTCCTTCTTTATCTTCGGCTAAAATCATCTCACGCATCGCAACAATACGATCGCCCTCAAAAAACATATGTTCTGTTCTGGTCAAACCAATACCTTCCGCACCAAATTTACGCGCAACAGCAGAATCATGCGGCGTATCTGCATTTGTCCTCACACCTAATTTTCTTACATCATCAGCCCATTTCATAAGTTTCCCAAAATCACCAGTCAATGTGGGCTCAACAGTAGGCACCTCACCAAGGTATACCTCCCCTTTTGAACCGTCCAATGAAATATAATCACCCTGCTTCACGACTTTAGTCCCAACAGTAAACTGCTTTAACTTATAGTCAATTATTATATTTCCGCAACCCGCAACACAGCACTTACCCATACCGCGTGCAACAACAGCGGCGTGAGACGTCATACCTCCCCTGGCTGTTAAAATGCCTTTAGCAACACTCATACCTCCAATGTCTTCCGGAGATGTTTCTATTCTAACTAAAATCACACTGTCTCCGACTTCTGACATTTCTTCCGCTTCATGGGCCGTAAAAACTACCTTGCCAGTAGCTGCTCCTGGAGAAGCAGGTAGCCCTTCAGCAATTTTATCTTTTTTGGCTTTAACATCAAAAGTGGGATGCAAAAGTTGATCTAATTGTTTCGGTTCGACACGCAAAAGTGCAGTGGGCTTATTTATTAGTTTTTCTCTTACCATATCACAGGCAATCTTAACCGCCGCAGCTGCCGTCCTTTTACCTGTACGTGTCTGTAAAAGAAATAATTTTCTGTTTTGAATGGTAAACTCCATATCCTGCATATCTCTATAATGTTTCTCAAGTTTCGTACGAATCTTAGCAAGCTGATCATATATCTTGGGCATATCACGCTTAAGATCTGATAACGGCTCAGGTGTTCTAATACCTGCGACAACATCTTCACCCTGAGCATTCATAAGAAATTCACCATAAAATTTATTTTCACCCGTACTTGGATCTCTGGTAAAACAAACACCGGTACCAGAGTCATCACCCATATTACCAAATACCATAGCTTGTACATTAACAGCCGTTCCTAAAAGCCCTTTTATATCATTCAAAGCACGATATTTAATAGCACGTGGGTTATTCCAAGAACCAAAAACTGCATAAATTGCTTTATTTAATTGTTCACGTGGATCAGTAGGAAAATCCTCTCCCGTCTTTTCCCTATATAATTTCTTAAAGCGCCTGACTAAGTCTTTCATATCCTCTGCATCTAATTCGGTATCAAGCTTAACTCTTCTCTCAGCCTTCTTTTTCTCAATAATATGTTCGAAATCCTCATGCTCCATACCCATAACAACATTTCCGAACATAGTAATAAAACGACGATATGAATCCCATGCAAATCTTTCATTTCCCATTCTGCGAATAAGGCCATTAACCGTATCCGTATTAAGACCCAAATTCAAAACGGTATCCATCATTCCCGGCATTGAAACAGCAGCACCACTACGAACCGATACCAGCAATGGATTCTCAGAATCACCGAAAAAAACACCTAATGATTTCTCAACCTTCTTTAAATTTAAGTCGACCTGCTCATCCAGGCCTTGAGGCATCTTTCTCTTGTTTTTGTAAAATAAATCACATACCTCTGTAGTTATAGTAAAACCAGGAGGAACAGGAATTTTTAAGTTTGTCATTTCGGCTAGATTAGCTCCCTTGCCTCCAAGCAGGTGTTTCATCTTTGAATTACCTTCGGCTTTTCCTCCACCGAAGAAATAAACATATTTCATTTTCTTTGATTTCTTCATTTTGGATTTACTCTTATGTGCTGTCTTCTTTGATACCTTTTTACCCATTACTATGCTCCTTTCTTAAATTATATTTTCTCCCATAAAAATCTTAAATCATTTCACAACAAACCCTGTATTAATGATAAATCGGCGACATCTCTTGTATATATTTCATTTATAGCCTTCATTAAAAGCAGTCTATTCTTCTGTATTTTTTCATCATCAACATTTACTAATACAGAATCAAAAAAACGATGCAATAATTCAAAAAATGTATCAGCATATACTATGGTAGCCTCCTCATATGATTGATTTTTTATATATGAACTAATTTCATCTTTTGATGAATTAAAGGCCTTGAAAACTTCCCTCTCAAGATTATCTTGGAATAAGTCTTGCTGAACATCCCCTTGTAATTCTTTCTTATAGGCACGAATTATATTCGCTGTTCTTTCAACGACTTTGCACGCACCGTAAAATACTTCTCTTTTATGTAAAGCGATTTTCTTTAGTACTTCATATCTTTTAAAAACATTATAGATATCATCAGAAAAACTCTTTAATACTGCCTCTAAGATCATTCCTTCTATGGAAGCAGGCGCTTCCCCTGCCTCATAAATTACACGTTCTTTAAATATATTGAAAATCTTTTGTAATAAATCATCTTTTGAGACAGAATGCTTAAATTGCTCACGGGATAGTCCCTTTATATTTTCATAAGAACGATATGATTGCTCAAACAAACCTGCGAGCGAAAAACTTACCTTAAAAGAACGAATTAGTTTTACCATGCCACCAGAAGCTCTTCGTATTGCATAGGGATCTTCACTCCCGGACATTTCAATACCTGTACCAAGTACCCCAACTATAGTATCAAACCTGTCAACTATTCCTAATAAAGCGCACATGTATCCTACAGAAGGGTTAGAATACTTTTTGATATTTATCTCATCGCTTAATGTTTTAGGCAAATAATGATCACTGACAGGCTGATAAAATTCCCAAGGTTTACCTTCTTTCTTAAGATACTCACGGCCAGCTATACCCTGAAGTTCTGGAAATTCATATACCAGATGTGTCACTAAATCATTCTTACAATGGGAAGCACTTTGACCAAGATAGTCATATTCCTTTGGGGACAGACGAACATTATCATTAAATAGAGCATGCTCGCCTAAATATGCACATAATTGACGCAGTCTTTCTGTTTTATCATATACTGTTCCCAATTTTCCAAGAAATATTAATTCATTAAGTTTTTCTCTTTTTTTCTCAAATGGTTCTTTACTGTCTTCATTGATAAAAAATGCAGCATCCTTAAGTCTAGATTCAAGAACATTTTCATATCCTTTTCGAATATCATCTAATTTTTTTCTTTTACCGTCTAAGACAGCAATAAATTTGTTTACAAGCATTCCTTTGGAATTATAACAGGCAAAAATCTTTTGATTTTTTTTCATGCAGGTTGAAAGCACATCCGCTGGAAGCCTAAGATATTCTTTCTTAAAATCTCCACAAATAAGAAATGGATTTTCTGTAAGACGGGATATTAAGCGAATTAAATCTTTATCAAATAATTTTGGGTCTAGTTTTAACCGAGCCGCATTTTTTAACAATTCACGATTAATTATCTTTATTCTCTCATCCTCATCAAGGATAATTTTTCGTTGCCGTAATTTTCTAAAAAAATCTTTTGTGTCTTTAATAGATATATTTCCCGGGGAGATATATCTATGCCCATAGGTTGTAGATGATGAAGCGAGGCCTGAAATCTCAATATTAACAACAACGCCTCCAAAAATAGATAATATCCAGCGAATGGGACGAGGGAAACGAATACAGGACTCATTCCAAATCATATTACGGGGAAATGAAAACGACTTAACTACTTTCGGTAATAAATCTTTAAGAACAACCTCGCTTCTCTCGCCTCCTATGCTTTTCTTAACTGCGACACAATGTCGTTTATCATCTTTAATCTCAATAATATCTTTTTCTTTAGCGCCCTTACTTCTGAGAAATCCTTTTAATGCAGCGGTTGGTTTTCCATTTTTATCATAACACTGCTTTATTGCCGGACCCTTTATCACTTCTTCTTTCTTTTGTTGGGTCTCATCAAGACCTATAATATGAAATACGATTCGTCTCGGGGTAATGTAAATAACAAAGTCATTAAATAAAAGCCCCTGAGTCTGAAAGAGTTCTATTATTTTGTCTTTACTATCATAGATGCATTCAAAATAAGAAGCCGGCATTTCTTCAATGCCTACCTCAAGAATAAAATCTCTTTTGTCTTTATTTCTTCTTCTTTTTACCATATAACTTATTCTTTAATAAAGGAAAACCCATTGCTTCTCTTTTTTTAAAATATTGCTCAGCACATAAACGGGCAACATTTCGTATACGAGCAATAAACCGTTGCCTCTCATTAACACTGATGGCCCCTCTTGCATCCAATAGATTAAATACATGCGAAGCCTTAAGACAAAAGTCATATGCAGGTAAAATGAGTCCCATATCAAGCAATCGCTTTGCTTCTTGTTCATATTCATTAAAATAACGCAGATTCTGTTCAACATTGACACATTCAAAATTATATTTTGAAAATTCCTGCTCTCCCTGAAGATGAACATCGCCGTAAGTAACGTTACTGTTCCATCTAATATCAAACATCGAATCTTTAGCCTGTAAAAACATTGCGATTCTCTCCAACCCGTAAGTTATTTCACATGGTGTTATTTCTAAATCAATACCTCCGCACTGCTGGAAATAAGTAAATTGTGTAATCTCAAGACTATCAAGCCATACTTCCCACCCAAGGCCCCATGCACCAAGTGTTGGTGAAGCCCAATCATCTTCCATAAAACGTATGTCGTGATTATCAATATCTATACCTATAGCACGTAAGCTATCAAGATATATTTTCTGAACATCATCCGGGGAAGGTTTTAAAATCACCTGATATTGATAATAGTGCTGTGTGCGTAAAGGGTTCTCTCCATATCGTCCATCGGTAGGTCTTCGTGAAGGTTCAACATATGCAACATTCCAAGGCTCAGGGCCAAGTGATCGAAGAAAGGTATGTGGTGAAAAAGTCCCTGCACCAACTTCTAAATCATAAGGTTGTGCAATAAGGAAATCTCTTTGAGCCCAGAAGTTATTTAATCTTCCGATTAACTCTTGAAAAGTAATCGTTTTTTGCATTAATTTTTTTCTAAAATATTATTTTTTGTAACTACTGTAATAACAGTATGATATAAATATTGACTTAACAAATAAGATTTTAACAATTTGGAGAGTAATTGTATCAAAAAGGAAAATATTTAGCAAGCTAAATTAGGGTATAAATTATATTGGTTATTATATACGTAAATTTTACAATAAAAAGGGGTAAATCATTGATTGATTTACCCCTATTCCACCAAAAACTTATCCATATAGTTAATAATTTTAAATTTTTTACTCCTATACTTTTAAATTTTCCTTAATTTTTTCAAATTTAGAACTACCAATTCCTCTTACCTGCATCAAATCATCTACCGTAGAGAATGTACCATTCTCTTCTCTATAATTAATGATTCTAGCAGCTAATTTAGGCCCTATACCCTTTATTAATTGTAGCTCTTCTGCGGTTGCAGTATTAATATTAACAACTGGAATTTCAACAGATTCAACTACTTCAATACTATCTTTAGCGTATGAATTTAAGATTAAATTTCCATTCATAAAGATAACTGAAATAATTACTGCAATTATAAATGCTTTTCTTGTATACATGTTTTTCACCTCCTTTCTAAAAATTTTGCAATTATTATACATTAATATTATTTTTTGTCAACATTTATTGATTAATGTTCATATTTTATATTATTTATTATAACTTCTTTTATAACAATAGGTTAAAGATTAATATAATACTTTTGTATTGATTTTTAATTAATTATAATTTATTTTTTTTCATATTTTATTTTAAATATTCGATTTTTTATTTATATTTTGAAGGTAATATATTTTTCGTAATTATTTAGCCGATTGAGTAAAAAAGTTAATAAAATTGTATTTGTTGCCGTATTGTTAATATGGCAACGATACAATATTGCGAAAAAACCAAAGAAGAACTGATTGAAATTAT
>Ga0164318_10000116_pt1 | contig 46961 bp, 50 predicted proteins | sample GuaBasSedimGuay9_FD_113734 | JGI IMG/M metagenome (GOLD analysis project Ga0164318, IMG submission 113734) | Subseafloor sediment microbial communities from Guaymas Basin, Gulf of California, Mexico - Guay9, Core 4571-4, 0-3 cm | ecosystem: Environmental > Aquatic > Marine > Hydrothermal vents... | reverse complement strand
CATCCCAAAGTATATGTAAGATCTTGGAAACATGATGCTTATTTGCATAAACCATGGGATTGGGCTGGAGATGGATTTTATCTGAGATACTATAATTATAAATATGTTACAAGTTTCGTCGACGGATGCATCGGTGAAACAACATCTGGTGGTGTTGTTTACTGCCACATAAATTATGAGGGTGCACATGTCTATTGGGATTCATTTTCACGGGATTATTGGCCAAAATACTATGAATCTATTGGTGTAGGACCATGGCACAGAACAATATGGACAAATCCGCTTTATAACTTCTATTAGCGAAAAACAAGAATTTAATTTTAATTACTAAAACTCCATACACTTTTTATTTAAGTTAAGCACAACAAAAATTAATATAAAAAACAAAAAGTGATAACAGGTGATGTTTATGCTTAATAAGTGCTTTCATTTGAATAAAAAAAGAATCCTTACAGGATATTTACCGCTCTTCGTTACGCAAATGATTTTCACAATAGTATTCCTTGAACGTCCAGAAATCTTTATTTATGCTCAGTTAGTATTGCTACCATTTAGTATCATATTTGGTTATTTCCTAGAGATCTTATTTAGAAATCTATCTTTAGAAATCAAAAAACGAAACACACTTAACTTTGCAATCAAAGTAACTGGTTCTTATCTATTACTAATGTTAATTATTATTTTCTCTTTATTAGCAATTACCTTGCCTTTTCATGTGGCTTTCATGTACTTGGCTTGGGGATATAACATTGATATTTTATATTTATCCCAAGTTTACATGGAGTGCATTGTAAACATAATACTGTTAAATCCAAAAATTCACATAGTGTCTTTCACATTGCCTTGGGCCATCTGGTATGCACTTAGTTACTTTTCTATTAAAAATACCGAGGTATTAATATAGTATATCTCCTCTTTACTTTTTATGAGACAATTTGGATTATGAACGATTAAAAATAGTAAAAAAGTTTCTGCAAATTGTTAAACACTCTTTCGTAATTTTGCTAATTTCTCTGCATGTAGCTTCTCAACTTCTTTTTTGATATATTCGCGGTATTCGCCATGGATTGGATAGAACTTCAAGAACAAGAGTCCTGCTAGCATGCCAATTAACGGGAAGATACTTATTAGTAGTTTGATACCGAAAATTGCAGAAGGCGGTTGTACTAATCCTCCTTCAATATATCCTAGAGGAACAAGAATCAAGACACTAGCGGAAACTAGTACTGTTGATAGTCTCATTATCAATGCATTTGTGCCGAAGTACATTCCTTCCCTCCGTCGCTTTGTTTTCACTTCGTCTTCGTCAATAACATCAGCTATTAGCATGTCAACGATAAACATAGGTCCTGCAAGAGTGATTCCTAAAGGTACTGTAGCAATTAGAGCAGCTGTAAAATCATTAATGAAGAATAGTATCATTGTTGAGAGGCCAAAAGCAAGTAATGCATACATTGCAGTTGTTTTTGGTCCTTTCTTAACCATTACCCTACTCCAAATTACAAGGCCTATAAGTGAAATGAGAAACACGAGCAATAGAAATTCTGATGTTTCTATCGACCCGACACCGATGACGAATTGCATATACACAGGTGCTATTTGTACCAGCAGCACGAACACATATTGTATCATGAGGTTCATTAAGACAAATGATAGGAAAGACCTATTTTTGAGCGTATATTTCCATGTCTCGATTAGAGGTATCGGTTCTTCTGCCTCGTAGATTTTCATCTCCTTAGAACCTAGGAGTGAGGTAAAAACGGCGGCACCAGTAATTAACCCTAAGAGTACACCCATTAAGAACCAACTGTTCAGCATGTCTACTATCAAGAGCGGCAAGGCAAGGCCTGGAATTAGGCCAATAATACTAAAAATCTGTCTATATGCATTAACCTCAGCTCGTTCTTCTAGAGTGTGAAACATCTCTGGAAACAGAGCTGTCCATGCTAGTATGACAATAGTGTAAAACGTGTCAAAAAGGCATCCAATAATAGTAAAGTATATGAAAAGGTCTAACGGGAGGCCAAAAACGTGTATGTTTTGTCCAAAGATTTGGAAGGTGATGAGTGTAGAGTCTACATGCTCAACATATGGTGCCCAAACAAGCATAAATGATAGCATAAATGGTATATTCCCAAAAGCAACGTATGGTATTCTGCGACCCCATCTAGTTCTAGTTCTATCTGAAATGAATCCGGCAAGAGGATCATTAATAGCATTCCAAATGCCATAGATTGCAAAACCAAGAGAGTAGAATTCTATTGGTAATGCACAAATCTGAACATAGAAGTAGAAAATGTATGCGTTAAATGCTTGGTACGACAACGCGGCAGCGATAGAACCGCTTGCATATGCCAATTTCCTCCATCTTGACATTGCCATATAATCACCCTGCTAAAGCTAGATATGATGATAAAAAACATTGTTTTATCAATTATAAAAAATTTTAATGCCAGTGCTTAGTGTTTATACTATTTTTCTGAAGGAAACTGAGTAAATGTCTTTCTCTTTTCGTTCAAAAACGATGCCGTAGATGCCTGTATACGGCTTAGTTCCGTATATGAAAAATTGACCACTTAACGAAAAAACATGCATCGATACATCTGTTAATACTTCTAACTCATTCACTAATGGCTTTCTTTTATAGGTCTTTATAATACACAAACTGTTTGTTTTTCGTGTAAATGATACGAGGTTAGTAAGTGCTTTCATTAATTTCTTTTCATCGGCCAGAGTATCAAAATACGTAGCTATATGATCAATATCTAAAGAAACTAATACTTTCTCTCCTTTATTTGTGTACTTGCTTACTTCTGATATAATGTTGTTTATGAATGATTCAAGATTTAATGTATTCTTACCAATGGCATTACCCATATTTATACATTCATCAAAGAGGGATATAATGTGTATATGCTCTGCAATTTTCTCATCGCCCCTTAACATTACAATAAATGCATTATATATAAAGCGTGGTTCTACTGACTTGCTAGGCATGTAAAACACATGTCTATTATTCTGAAGCGCGTTAATTATATGGGTCCCATGAACAAATCCTTTAATATGCCCTGGAATGTCTGGTTCATACACAAAAAGAAAACATGTATCATCCGAGATATGTTTATAAATCGTTTGTTGATTTTTCAATGCAATGTTAATTGATTCTGTGAGACACTTGTATTGCTTAATTGCATCTATTATTGTTTGGTATGCCGCTTTATGGCCAATAGGCACATTAGGGTTATCTTGAAATGTGTAAAAGTGTCCATGCTCTAATGAAAATACGCATGTATTTCTCGAAATTTCTATACCTCTCAATTTCTCAAATACTAGAGTTCTTAAAAGCCTGTTATCATATTTTTGTTTGCTTAATAAAATAACTCCATCTGCTATGAAGTCAACTTGTGTCACATTTTTACACTCTGTTGTAACAATTCCTTTCGCGTTTACAGTTATTATCATATTTTTAATCTGCTGAAGTAATTCTACTTTATCAACATCTAATGCTATTGATAATGCATCAAGACTGTCTATTATTACAATCACATGTTCGTCTTTGTTTTCTTTCTTTAGAGTAATTAGCTCCACATAAAGCGATTTAAGAAATCTAGGTAATGTAGATAACTCTATGGCCTTATTTGCTGGTATACTCTTGGAAATGAATTGAGATGGCCTTACTGCATCAATAAATAATAAGCCATCAGCTAGCTCTTTAATCCATGGTAGCTGTGTTTTAACTGCATCAATAGAGTCTCGTGTCGAAAAGTAAATTCCTTTGTAGTTCTTAAGGGACTTTAACGCTTCTAGCGAGAAAATCGTCTTTCCTACTCCTGGGTCACCCTTGACTAATAGGATGTAATTCCCCGAAATATTCAAGAAGCTTAGAATTTCCCTAGGAATCATTTCCTACCCTCGCATTGCTTGAAAAAAGTTATGAATGGCTAACAAGAATCATAACACATCAACTTATAAAGATATTCAGACTGATAATATAATTTTTTAAAGACAAAAATTAAAAAGAGTGTATTTTCTGCAAGTTTATAAAAATAGAAAATAGAATAGCGATCTGACGCTTTTACACATCTAACTCTCTTGTTTCTCCTGGTTCAAAAACTTCAACATGAACACCAATGTTCTGCTTCTTTATTTCTTCTTTGAACTTATCTGGTGTTCCTGTTAATATCGGAAAAGTACCATAGTGCATTGGAACCACTACTTTTGGGTGTAGCAACTTTGTTGCAACAGCAGCAACCCTCGGCCCTAGCGTAAAGTGGTCTCCAATTGGTAAAAACGCAACGTCTATGTTAAACAAATCACCTATAAGACCCATTGTTCCATAAAGCCCAGTGTCTCCCGCATGATAGAGTGTCACTCCATTGACTTCAACAATGAATCCGCAAGGTGCACCATGTTGACTTGAGTGTGTTGCTTCAGTCATGAATACTTTAATCCCATTGACTTCAGTGCTCCCTCCTATATTCATTCCTACTGTTTTCGCCCCTTTTTCCTCAGCAAGCTGCGCTATGTCATAAATCATTACTACTGGTGCACCAGTCTCCTTTGAGACTTTAATTGCCTCCTCAAAGCCATGATCTCCATGGTCGTGTGTCACAAAAATAGCATCACATTTGTCAATCTTTACGTTTGGATTTGGATTCTTTGGGTTGCCAAACCAAGGGTCAAAGAGAATAACTTTGCCTCCCACTTCAACCTTAAAAGCTGCATGACCATACCAGGTTACTTTAACTTTTACCATATCTCTCACCACTATTGAATTCGCATAGATTATTACACATTTAAAAATAATAGTGTTTTGGTTTTTTATAACTTAGGATTAGCTTAATTGAACGTTACAACTGCATAGTATAATATTTCTTCATCGCAAAGCATATAACATAACTTTATTGTTATCATAGCGATGATGCTATTAGTAAAGCATAATAGAGTAGTCATTAACTACATATATGGGGTTATGTATGGACTTTAATGATATTTTAAAATACTATACGAAACCTCTTGTTAAAAAAGAAATAGTTGACTATTCCAGCAAAAGATGGATTGCAATACATACTTTAAGCACACCCGAAGGGACTGTTTTTGTAAGGTATTGGGGTAAAAATGGGCCTCCGCTGTGCATTGAAAACGAAGAAACTTTTGATGGATTAATTAAACGTTTTTATGGCCTAAAACCAAGAACTTTCTATGCTTCTGCTAATATCTACGCTCAGATAAGGGAGCGGGATGATATCGAGAAAATTGAAAATATAAAGTACACAACACCTGTATGGGATATTGACGGATCTCTAGAATTTGTTGATAAAATCATCGATGTAGCACGTGTTATTATTGAGATTTTGGAGAAAGAAGGAGTCACAAAATCTGTTTATTTGAAATGGTCTGGTAGAGGCATACATGTTCAACTGCACGAACGGGCAATTTCTCAAGAGATACTGTCAAAGCATCACCCTCTAGACATAGCATATTCTATTGTCGAGTATGTATTAAAACGTAGCATGGACAAGGTTACAGAGATTGCAAAGAAAGCAATTGGTGGCGATAGGTCATTAAAAGTTGAGAATGAGATTGACTTGAAGCGTGTTTTTACGGTTCCATTGTCTCTTCATAAATCGCTTGACTATGCTGTTGTCTGCTTTAAGCCAAATGAAATTGACGATTTTTCGCTAGAATGGGCAAAACCAGATGTTTTGAAACATAATCCGAACTGGAGGGAATTTGTTGAAGGAGAAGCTGATAATCTCGCAGTATTGGCAATGAAGGAAATTGGTGGATACTTCAATAAAGTCGGTGATATTAGAACTGTTGTTGGAAAACAGACTGTTGCTGTACAAAAAGCTAAACCAATTAGAAAAACAACAATCAGAAAAATTGGCCGTTTTCCAATAATGGCTCTTCTGCAGGCTGCACGATACTATTTATTGACAAAAGACATTAAGAAGGCGAAATCGTTTGGCCTTAATAGGGCAATTTTCTACGCATGGGCGAAATATCATGGCCGTGAGAGAATCATGCGAAGGAAGATAACCGGTCGTGAAAAAGATGTAGAAATCACTTCGAAAGATGGGAAAAAGATTGTTTATGTCGGTGATGAAGGGGCTTACGTCACTGATGATGGCTGGTTTATAATTGGTGATAGAGCACAGTTGCCGAATGACTACGATAGAGAGATTGTTTCAAAAATAAATTCTGTAATACCATATGATAAAGCATGGGAAAAAGCAATAGAGTACCTAAAGAAGTTTCCTAAAAGTTACTTGCTGGACCAGCGTAAGTTCTTTAGTGAGGTATACAAAAAAGTCAGAGATGATTTCCTAGAAAAGGTCGTAGAAGATAAAGATAAAAGGAAGCAGAAAACACTTTTTGATTTCTAGGTATATATCATGTATGTAGCTGTATCATATCAAGCAGTAGAAATTTCCATAGTGGATAAAATATAACCTTTTTATTGTTATATATCTCTGTCTTTTCATAGTCCCAAGTTATTACATATCCTTCGGAGATGCCAAATTTGTCCATAGCCTTTAATAATGCAGAGACTTCTCTTTTTTTAGTTCTCTCAGAAGCTATATCATAACAAACTTGAACTAGTTTAATTATTGAGACTCCCTTTTTTATAACAAAGTCAATCTCATAGTCATTTATTTTACAGTAGAAGAATTCGATTGCTTTATTGTCTGAATATTTTTTCAAAAATTCGATATAAACAAGATTTTCTACAAGCCGGCCGATGTTCTTTGAAAATTGAAATCCAGCGATATTTGCAAGTCCTATATCAATACAGTAATACTTGTTTATTTCTCTCATTTGTTCTTTTAGCTTAAAAGAGAATTTTCTAAGAGGTGATATTAAGAATGAATCTATAAGATAGTTCATGTATTTAGACACGGTATCTACAGATATCCGTGTAGCATTTGCGATGCTTCTGAAGCTCAATGGCTTGGCAATATTTGAAATAACATAATGTGCAATTCTCTTAGATATAAAATAGTCTGCTCCATATCTTGCACTTATATCACGAGCAATTATATCGTCAAACAGGTCATTAAGAATCTTAACTTTTAAAGCATCATCGACATTCTGAATTTCGGGAAATCCACCATACTTTAAGTAACTCTTTAGAAAAAAGAGTATTTCGTCTTTATGTAATAATAAATACTTTGAATCAAAGTTGGACCATTTATGGAAAATTAAGTATTCCTTAAATGAAAGAGGAAATAATGTAACCGTAATATGTCTTCCGGTAAGTAATTTAGAAAACTCAGCCTTAAGTAATGATGACGAAGAACCAGTAATAAATATCTGTTTGAAGATCCGCAGGTCAAAGAGGCTCCTAACCCAACGTTCCCAATTTTCTTTTTCTTGGACTTCGTCTAAAAACAAATATTTTGCATTAGGGTTTATTCTTCTTATTGAGCTCAATAATTTATCAAATGATGCTGTGTATATTACTGGATCTTCAAAGTTAATTAGAAAAATATCTTCTGGCTTTACCGACTTTTCTATTAGGTAATTAATTATCTGGTACAAAAGTGTTGTTTTCCCGCATCTCCTAACCCCAACAATATCTTTGATTAATCGTGTTTCTAGTAATCGTACTATGTATTCTAACTTTTCGCGAGTTATACCCCGTAAGGCATCATTTACTTGCTTTTCCGTAAACCAAGGATTCCAAGCTAATAGACTATTTTCAATCGACATAATTTTACTATATCAATAAAGTGTTTTATATGCTTGTCGATATCTTTCGACAAAAAAAGTAAAAATTGTAAAATAATTGTCGACAAAATAAGCAACTATTCAACTGTTTTTCTAAATTTTCCTATACTTAACAAAAGTCCTAGCATAAAGTATGCTGTAAGAATAGTGAATTCAAGCTGAATGTCAAGGAATGTTGCACTCATAAAAACTAATTTCTTAACAGCACTAACGTAATACGTCAAAGGAAGTACATACGCAATTGGTACGAATATCTCTGGTAAGAGCCTCAATGGAAATATCATCCCGCTGAGAAACAGTTGTGGAATGATATAAATTGGTATCATTTGAATGACTTGTAGCTCGGTTCGCATATACGATGAGATGAAAATTCCGATGCTAACACTACCCATTGCCAGAAGTAAGACCATTATGTAAATTAATATCAGGTTTTTTAGAATATTTGTAGAAAAGAACAACATAGTTAAGACCACTAGACTCGATTGAATAACTGCTACTATAATAAATGCGATTAAGTATCCCATGATTATTTCTGAAGGTCTTGTCATTGTTGATAAAACTCTTTCAATTGTGCCAAAGTGACGTTCTCTTAGGAAGAAAATACCTGAAATTATCAATGCGAAAAACATGGAAATGAAGCCCATAACAGAAGGACCTATAAAATCAATCATTGCAGATTCTTCACTGCCGTAAATATACTCTTTCTCCATAGAATATGTTGTCTTATTTGTTATCTCAGAAAGCGAATCTGCTATGGCATTTATTATTGCTTGCAATGCGACTGCTAATTCATCACGTTCTACACCGTTGATAAAAACCTCAATTTTACTTTCATTTCTAAGGAAAATATTCTTGGTAAAGTTGTGTGGAATCCAAATCCCTATTATACTTTCTTCTTTTTCGACAGATTCTCGACTTTCAGACCTTGATTGTACAAGTGAGACACTAACATTATCGTCATGAAGCAATTTGTCTACAATTTTATCCCCGATTGAAATGTTGTAACCTTTATCGTTGTTGACTACTGTGACATTTATGATAGTTTCACTAATCCAAGGGGGTATCGATGTTGTTTGTTGGATTGTTACATTGAAGTCAAAGGATATGCCACTCTTTCCAAAATATCTTTCTATAACATTTGAGACAGATTGACTTACAAAATTAGATATTTTCGGCGAGAAATATTCATACGAAACATTAATCCAGACCTTCAATGTTACGTTTTTCCCTGTTACTATATTCTGTGTGAATTTCTCGTCAAAATAAATCACCGCTTGTGTTGTAACTCCCAAATTGTCTAATGCCACCGTAATACTATTTGCTTCTTTGAGAGTAAAACTCTCATTGAGTTTCATTTCTCTTACAATTTCATCGCCGAATACAATATCAAATTCGAGATCATCATTTGCAATTGCAATAGGCACATGTTTTATTTCGCCAGCAAACGCATATGCAAATAAAAAAATGTTAATAATATTGGACCAATAATCATAAGTCCTATTGTTCTTCGGTCCCTTCTAATCTGTTTAAAAATTCTAGACACTATGGTTGCAACACGGAATAGACTTATATTCATGACACATCTCCCTCAAAGAATTCTTTTTTGATGAAGTGGATAAACATATCAGAAAGCGAAGGTGGAATTGTCTCAACATCTTCAACAACTAAATTGCGTTTGTTGAAAAATAGTATCAAATCATCGATAACACTACCATCGTCATAGCGTAGAATAATTTCTCTATCCCTAATAGCTTCTAGTTTGACATTAAAGCTACTCGCAATCTCATCTATAATCTCTTGATTTATCTTTTTCTCTGTTGTTACACGTAATCTCCATCCGAATGAAACTCTAGATAATATCTCTGACAAGCTGCCAAGAGATATTATTCGCCCACGATACATCATTCCTATCCTATCACAATATTTCGCCTCTTCAAGATAATGAGTTGTTATTATTATTGTCTTTCCTGATTCAACAAGCTGTCTAAAATAATCCCAAAATTTTTTTCTTAGATCTGGATCAATGCCTACTGTTGGTTCATCCAGAAACAACAAATCTGGATTATGCACCATAGCACAAGCTAATGATACTCTCTGTTGTGTTCCCCCACTCAGCTTATAAGCAACTACATCTGCCCATTTCTCGATTTCAAGCAGTTGTAACATCTCTTCAACCAGTCTTTTGCGTTGAGATTCATCTTTTATACCATTTAATCTTGCAAAGAAGTCGATATTTTCTCTAGCTGTTAAATCTGGGTATAATGCTTTATACTGCGTCATATACCCTATCTTTTTCTTAATTTTTAATGGCAGTTTAACAGCAGAATATCCAAAAACAAAAGCATTTCCTTCATCTGGAATAAGTAATCCATTTAAGAGTCGTATTAGCGTAGTTTTTCCAGCACCATTCGGCCCAACTAGCCCAAAAATTTCCCCTCTAAAGATTTCAATACTAACATTATCAACTGCAACTATTTCTCCGAACGTTTTTCTTAATCTTTCAGTCTTAATAACTACATTATCGTTTCGCATGGTTCATAGCCTCTCTCATGTATCTTTTCCACAAAAAATTATATAATGTTGTTGTAACTTTTTGAGTAACAGATGATGATTATGCTTCCAGACGAATTAGTAAAGAAGATGATGAAACTGGGGTTTAAAGAATATGAAGCTAAGGTTTTAACAGCACTTGCTATACTAGGCACTGCAACAGCAACACGCATACATGAGTTTTCTGGTGTACCTCGGCCTAGAGTTTATGATGTTCTTAAAATATTAAAAGAGAGAGGGTATGTTGAAATTCAACCAGGGACACCTCAATTGTTTCAGATTTCATCTTTTGAGTTATTGTTAGCACGAATAAGAAAGGAGCTAAATCTCACTATAGCTGAGATAAACGAGGAAGTTTCGCAATTAAAGAAAGAATTTAATGAGCAAGTGCCAGTTTTTGCACTTACAATATATGGACTAAAAAGTGTAATACAAAAAACCAGAGAAATGATTCTAAATGCTGAGGAAGTTGTTTACATCAGTGTTTTAGACTATCCTTTTCTGAGGGAATTAACTCCAGTACTAAAGGCTAAGAATCCAAACAAGGCAAAAGTATATCTTGTTACTGTTAAGAAGGATTTTAAGCTATTTAATAAGCTAAGTAAATATGTAGAGCTTTGTTACTTTGATTTTTCAAATAATACCCCTCTAGAAGAAATACTCTTAAGAATAGTTAATAATCCACCGAAAACCCATACGATACTTGCTGTTGTTAATATGGATGGTAAGGAAGCTATGTTTGTTTTCAGAACAATGCAAAGGTCAAAAATACTTGGTGTTTGGATTGCCTTACATGGGTTTGCAGAAATCCAGCGTTATCTTTTTGAAACATCTATTAAAAAATTGAATGAATGATTGCGAGATTTTACCGTAAGATCTACTTTTATCTCCTTATCTCTTTTCATTGAACACAATTCAAGAAGATAATTAGTTGGTGAAAAGTGTTTTCCAGAAGACCTTATAATCGCTTGTCAGTTGATAAAATGATGTGGCTGTTAGAAACCAAATTGCCCATGTAGCAAAGTTTACAACCAAAAGATGAATGAATAGCCCCTTCGATACTGTATATACCTCTTGCTGTAAAATTATCTTCGTTGCTATTATGTTTGATGTTACAAGTAATTGTAGTTCAAGCAAATGCATTAAAGTGTATATAGAGAGCGATATAAAGACAAGGAATACAAAGACTTTTTTATTGGCTTTGAAAACTAGTGAGCTTTTTCGATGTTCATATACAAAAAAGGGAAGCACCGCCAGTATCCCAGTATATATGTTCATTATTAATGTAAATACTATAATTTTTCCAGTTATGGTAAGCAATTCTGTGACAATATATGATAAAATAAACCATAATGGGAAAGAAAACAAACTTCCTAAAATACCCGCAATCAGTTTCCATACGGCAATCTTTATACTTAAGTATGGTTTAGTCATTTTAAATGCGTCCCATTAACCATTTTAACATTAATTATATTATACTGATCGATTAGTGATTTATAGTCAAAGACAGCCCCAGAATACCGACACTGCCAGTAGTGTCCTGTGAAGACAACATTAGAGTCATAATCAACATGTTGCTAATACTCATCTTCCCTCACTCGATCTTTGCATTATTACTTTCCTTTCAAATATATATATTTTGAGAGTTCTTTCTATAAAAGCCCTCGATTAAAAGTCAGCGACGGCACCTTGCAATGCATATTTTTACAATTTCGCATGAATGCGGAAAGTGAATATTAAAAGCCCTCGGGGCCATGGAAGAAAAATAAAAAAGAGGTGGGTTTAGCTAAGCTAACTTTAAGTCTTTGCTTTAAGAAGAAGAACATCTATCATCTCATTTGTAAGTGTATTTTGAGGTATCTGCAAAAATGTGGCTATAAATGGTCTAGCAGCATTATAGAATTTTGATTTCTTGGCTTGTACTTTTGCTGACTCTTCTTCTAATGACTTTAAAAGTTTATTAAGGCCAGAGACTGTCACATTATTCGCTTTAGCAATTCTCGCTATTGCATTTATTTTTTTAATGTTACCTGCAATAAGACAAGCTCCAATTGCAAATTTATACATTATTTCATCTTGTTGCATCATGCTCAATGCTTTGGTTGCATAAAATGTCATCTTTTCAAGGTCATAGTCATCTTTATAAAAGTATGATAAAGCAAGTTTCGGATACGCATACAAGAAATCCTGCTTTAATTCTAGTGTCTTTTCAAGGTAGGCAATGGCTTTGTTATACTGTTTTGCATAGTAATAGAATGCACCAGTGAGATAGTTATAGATAATCGAGTTAGGATATTCTTTGACAAACAATGGGCCTGCAAGAGATGCATTTCCTCTATCGTAGTCTGTTTCATGCGATAACAGAATGTTTGTAGAAAAGCGTTCTTCAAAGAAATATGGTGTTAAAAATGCAAGTCCAAGCACATCTAATATCATTGAAATTATGAATCCCTTAATGCTTTCTGGGTTTTCTGTAGCGATTTTTTCTAATGCTATAATTTGTTTAGTTCTTTCTTCCTCTCTTATATGGAGGTTCTCGCCTTTTGTCACATTTAAATAAATTTTTGTCAGAGTTAACATTACTCTTAGTCTATTATCGCCTCTTGATATTTCCAAGTATTGATCACTGAGTTGTTCTAAACCAAGCCAATCTATTGGTGCATTTGGTATAAACAATGCCGTAAGTATCCTATCTACAAAGGATGCTATGAAATATTCAATGCTAAAAAGAGGGTATTCCCCAAAGATTTTCTGTGAAGTTTCTGGAGTTACCTTGCTTTGTGCACTATTAACAAAGTTAATGGCATTGGTCAACAGCTCTTTCTTCTCATACACGAGTTTTCTGAACTCATTTATATTGAACAATATTTTGTCCATCATTAAGAACGTATAAGATATAAATGCCAAGTTATCTATACGTTCACTTTCTACCTCGTGTTCCAAGAACGCAGAAAAGTATTTTATTGCTTTATCAATCTGTCCATAGTATAAGTACATTCTGCCAGCAGCAAAATTAACTAGGTTTTCGTCATATCCTGTTTTCTTAGCAGCGTCTAAAAGATGTTTCCAGGTATCCTCGTTTAACTCACTAATTTCGTCAAAGCCAGATGGATAATTAGAGAGAATATTGAAAAATAAATGTTTAACTAAATCATCCTGACATTCTTCAAATTTTCTCGATAGATCCTCTGGAGTGGTTCTAGTAAAATTTGGAAAGAAATCGATCATGTATTCGATAAGTTCAACCGTGTAGTCTAATGATGACTTCTCTTCATCTTCCTTCTTTTTCTTACTATTCATTATTTCACAAGCTACAAATTCGATTGACAATGGATATTTTCTCTAATATATTAATTGTATTCTAAAAACTCTTTCGTTTTTGTACGGTAACGTTACAAAAATGGTGATTTATAAAGAAATTACATAATTTCTCTTCGCATTATATGCCAAACTGTGTTATATCACCCATTTTTCACTATTATTATTTATCTTTGTATAATAGCAAGTGAATCGCCAAAATGTTTAAGACAGTTAGCAAAGATAATATTATGTGGTGATTAATTTGGACCGAATTGTAGTAAAAGTTAAGGATATATTTTCGCCAGATGACGAAATAACCATTATCAGAGTAGGTGATAGATATATTATTGAAAAGATCAGCCCAGAAAAAGTGCTAAACAAAATTTCTGAGAAATTCCGCAGTTTGTCAGATGAAGAAAAAGTGAAAATTGCTCTTGAGGCAAAAAAATGGTCAAGAAAGTAATTATTGACACTTCTGTATTAATAGCTGGTATTTTGGGTAATCATACATCAAGGACACTTCTTAATTTAATTTTCAAGGGAAAAGTAAAGATTTTGTTATCACATGATATCTTTGACGAATATATTGCAGCATCACACTATTCAAAAATTATTAAAAGAGTTGATACAAGTCTTTTGGACTATGTTCTAGATACAATCTTTAAGAAAGCAGAAATTTTAGACGTTGAGATGGAAGTGAATTTATGTAGGGATCCAAAAGATAACAAATTTTTTAGTCTTACAATCCAAGGAAATGCAGAGGCAATCATTACATGGGACCCGGATATATTATCTCTCAGGAACGAAAACAAGCTCTTTACACACAAGCATAAGAAAATATATATCCTTACTCCTCCAGAATTCTTAGAAATGATATCGTTTTTTGTATCATAACATGACATTTTTTAACAAGATTATGTAAAACATTAGACTGCAGAATAATTAGTTAGCATTGGTGAAGGAGTAATTTGTGATGGTAGAATTTACTTCAATTAAACTCGGGTTGACCAATTGTTTTTTATTGAAGTCTAAGACAGGCTATGTGCTTGTTGATACAGGACCACCTGGAAGAGCATCCGAATTTTGGAATTTTTTGGATGATAAAAAGATTTCACCATCAGAAATTGTGTTAATAGTAGTTACGCATGCGCATTATGACCATGTGGGTAATCTTGCTGAAATAAAAGAAAAAACAAGTGCAAAAGTACTTATTCATAAAAATGAGGTTGATGCGTTAGGCAAAGGGATGACTGAGTCACCTAGCAAAGCAACCTCTTGGGGAAGAATTCTTGTGCCCTTTTTGAAGTTTGTAGAGACAGAATTCACTCCCGTTGAACCAGATATTGTGATTGAAAATGACACTCCATTAAACAACTATGGCATTGATGGTAAAATAATACACACTCCTGGGCACACCTCAGGATCAATATCTATACTCTTGGAATCTGGAGATGCATTCATCGGGGATTTAGCAATGAACTCATTTCCATTACGTTTGTCTCCTGGAGTTCCTGTTTTTTGGGAAAATCTTGATGAGATTTACAATAGTTGGAAAAGATTGGTGTATGAAGGTGCTAAAATTCTGTATCCTTCTCATGGAAAACCCTTTCCTATAGCGGTTCTTAAGCAAAAATTATCTTCTCTCTGAACTATATTTAAAATGCAAAAGTACAATCTAATTTTCTTTTTTTACATTCTAATATTGCAATCTCCTTAAACTTGCTATAGAATTCATTTCTAGTCTTAAGAAGTTTCTTGCGAAATCTAATTGAGATGAGCGGTTTGAGTCTTTGTAATGCTTCGTATATCGTTTTCTGATTGCCTGCTTTTAAGTTGAGTGTATCAAAGAAAACATACTCTACTTTTGCTTTCATTGCTATGTCTAAAAGCGAATTAAGGTACTTCTCTGTTATTTCTGGAAGTACTGGTGCAATAAACAAGTATGTCTTTATCCCCTCTTCTGAGAGCTTGTTTAGTGCCTTAATTCTGTTCTCAACTGGAGCTGCATTTGGTTCAAATATCTCTCTGATTCTTTCATCAATGTGCGCAATAGAAAAACCAACATCGATGTTCTTGAATTTTTTAATTAAATCAATATCTCTAAGCACTAAATTTGATTTTGTCAATATATGAACTTCAAAGATATCTCGCTTTAACAACACTTCAAGAATATTCCTAGTTATTTCGTACTCTTTTTCGATGGGTTGGTATGGGTCACAAACACTACTCAGCAGGATACTACCACCATTTACCTTCTTTATTTCTTTTGCAAGAACTGTTGGAGCATTAACCTTCGCAAAAACAAATTGTCCCCACTTCTTTGTTGTTTTTGCATACCGTTTCATAACTCTTGCATAACAATAAACACATCCATGTTGGCATCCAAGATAGGGATTTATTGAAAAATCAATTGAATATATTCCGCTTCTACTTAACACTGATTTTACCATAATCTCTTTTATAACCATATCCCGTCTTGAATCAAAGCGTTTTCCTTCAAACATAGAATTACCTTATCTAAAATTTCTGAACAGCATAACACATTAATTACCGCATGGCCTAAAAAAATTTTGGTATATTACATATTCGCTTGTAGTGCTGAGTTGTAAAAAGAAGTGGGAAATAGGCTTAGAATGAGATAAGTCCAAGTAATACCCATACCCACACGATACCAAATGTTAACAAAATAAGTGAAACTATATCCAATATGAGACCGACTCTCAGCATATCCTTTAATTTCACTTTTCCAGTACTGTACGCCAGTGTACTTGGTGGGGTTCCTACTGGAAGTGCAAAGTCAAGTGATGCTGCAATTGCTATCGTTATAGTGACTAAGACAGGGCTCATCCCTAAGGATATGGCCAAAGGAATTCCAATAGGTACTAAAATCGATGCAGCTGCAGTATTAGATGCAAACATTGTGATTACCAGTGAAAGAAGACCCAAGAGGAAATTAATAATTAATGGGTGTAGCCCTTGCAACCCTATGAGCTGATATGCAATCCAATCACTTACACCAGTGGTAATTAAAATGTTTCCTAACAAAATTCCTCCACCGATTATGAGAACCGCTGACCAGTTGATTTTTCTTATATCCTCTTCATCCATAAGCCCCAGCATATAGAGTAATCCCACGCCAATAAGTGCGACTATTGAACTGGAGATTCCATGACCACTAAAACCTGTTGCGTTTGCGATAAAGTCTGGCACTTTTTGAGTGAACCAAAGTGCAACTGTAATTGCAAAAACTATGCTTACAAGCTTCTGCTCACGTGTCATTGGACCCATCTTTTCAAGTTCTTCTCTACTCTTGTCTGAGATTGATCTGACTTCTTTCTCAAGTTCCTTTTCTGGCTTAAAAATAAACGTCAAAATTTTCCATGCAACAGGAATGAAAACAATCACATACGGCAAGCCAAAGGGTAACCAGTCAACAAAAGAGAATTCTATATCAAGAAATTCTTGGAGCATCCCCGCTGCAATTGGGTTAGGTGGTGTACCAATAAGTGTTGCAATACCTCCAATCGTTGCTGAATAGGCAATGCTTAATACTATAACTTTACTGTAGTTTGTTCCTTCACCACCATTACTGAATTTCGCTATGACCGCAAGACCAATTGGTAGCATTATTGCCGCAGATGCAGTATTTGATATCCAAAAGCTAAGAAACGCTGTTGTGTACATCATCATTAATATTAGAAGAGAGCCGCTACCTTTCGTTTTTGAGAGAATGGTAAGTGCAATTCTTTTGTCAAGATTATGCTTTTGAAGTGCGCGACCAATAAGTAATCCACCGATGATTAGAACTACTGCTGGATGGAAAAATGGTGCCAGCGCATCTGTTGCACTGCTTATACCAAATACTACTGCTAGAACTGGTATTATTAGTGCTGACGCTGCAAGTGGAATTGCTTCTGTAAACCATAAAACAACAATTAAGAACAAAATAGCAAATGCAACATTAGATTTGACTAGTGGTCTGTAAAGGAAAACGTATGTATGATCTAAAACTCTTGACGGCCGAAGTATAATTTCAAAATCATCTGAATTTCTAATTTCCAATCGAAGAACATCGGCAGGTAGTTTTATTTTCGTTCCATTTCTCCACATAAAATACGTTCTTATTTCAACTACTGATCCAGTAGATAGGGCGTATTGCTCTTTGTATTCTACCGTAGCATTATATTCACCAAATGAAATAGTTTTAATGTTCCAAGAAGAAGAGCAACTATCTCCAAGTTTAAATTCAATGGTAATATTTTCAGTTCTTTCTATGTTTACAGGACTTTGAAAATAAAATGTTGCATGATACGTTCCTGGAGTAACATCTGCTGGAGCATATGTATATGCAACCAGTGCAACGATGAATGCAACAAGGATGAATATACGTTTCAGTGAAATCATGACAATCGCCGCAACCTGTTGTGAATCAACTTCCAAAATCGTGTTATAAATATACTTATAAAATTATTCTGTTTTGGCAAGGTAATTTCATAAGTTCTTCAAAAATATTAAAGCAAACTTAAGTTGTATGAAATATTTCTTGTGTAATCTCTTGTTAGTGCTTAGTATTTTTTTAATGTCTTTGTTGAAATATGACTCAAAGTGGTTTAAACATTCTTTTTCGACGATTGAAAATAGCGAGTTTTTTGAATCCCATATCACGTAATAGCTTTCTCGCTTCATCACGTTTTGTATTTCTGAAAGTAGGCACATCATGGGAATCTGAACTGATGATGATACTATTTCGTTTATCTGCAAATTTTAACATTGAGGGATCTGGATAGATTTCTTTTACAGGATGGCGTAATCCAGAAAGGTTTACTTCAAAAGTCATGTGTGTCTCTTTTAATGCTTTAAATACTGATTGGTATAATGGAGTAAGGTCGATATTTGGACGCCGTACATATCGCTTCAGTATGTCTGGATGCGCTAATATATCAAATTTTCGTGTATATATTGCTCTTACAGTTGTCTCAAAAAATTGTTTGTAGACATTATATACTTCAAAGTCCTCGAGACTATTTATTTCCTCTCCAAATTCTTCTACATCTATCGTTTTTCCATTTAAAGAATGTATACCAACAATGTAATAATCAAAAGGAAAAATCTCAAGAAAATCTAGCACCTTCTCATAGTTTTCGTCGAAATAGTCTATTTCAATACCTATTTTTATTGAAATTTTTCCTTTATACATCTTCTTTAATCTTGTAAGAGTCATAATATATTCAGGTACCTCATCCTTCTTCATTGAGAACTTTTCTTGTTCACCAGATGGCTTAATCACAAAGTGATCTGAAATGCCGATTTCTTGAATTCCGATCTCAATTGCTGTTTTAACATATTCTTCTGCATCTGCATTTCCATCACTATAGCGCGTGTGCAAGTGATAATCGATCATTATAAACACACCACAAATGACAATGTAAAATTAACTTACTTCAAATATTTCTTATTATACAAAAATCTTTTCGATGATGTAAAAAAATCTAAATCTATTCTTATCTGAAACTCCCAAAATTCTTTTATTGTACTGTATTTCTTACTAGCTACTTAATGTTATGGATTCCCTCTAGCATCCTTATAATGCTTATAGTATACCTCTTTTATAGATAGTATACTACTACCCTTAGAATTCATTGATAAAAGATATTTTTCACTAGATAATGCTCAAAATATCATTAATAACATCTTTGTATAATTTGTAAACAGGACATTCATGGCAAGTGTTTTTTAGGTAATGCGTCCAATATTCACGTTCTTCATCAGACATCGCTTGTAATTCAGTTTTCCAATTTAGTTCCCAGCAAGGTATCTTTTTCTCTAATGCGGGACATTTACTTTCTGGAAAAACGTTTCCTCTTTGAAGGCAATTTGGATTAATTTCGGAACAATGGCTCATTATATTCACCTGAAAAATGTTTATTTCCCTGTTATATTTTCATCGTGGTGTGTATTTAAGTGTTTGTTGTTATACATAAATATTCAAAAATGTTTAATATGCCAACAGACCTCTAATTTTTGGTGATTTTTATGGGTATTAAGGAAAAAATAGTTCTTGATATACCTATTAAATTGAAAGGTTCTGCGTGGATACCTGCTGGTGCTCGCTACGAAAAAAGCTATGAACTGAATTCTTTAGCACTACTTGCCATAGAAAAAGCTTTAGCTTCTGAACTTGGTTGGGAAAAAACTTTGGCTATCGTGAGAGGAACATGGAAAAAGATGGCACGTGAAGGAGTAAAAAAGATAATACACGAATTTAATCTTAAAGGGAACGGTGCAGATACTGTTATGAAAATATTCAGCATTCTTGCAATTTTACTGGGATTTAAGCATAAAATAACAAAGCTCACAAAAGATGAAGCCATCGGTGTGATATACAGCTGTTCTCACTGGAATGCTATGGTTGAGCTAAATATAGAGAAGATATGGCGTTGCGACTTAATACATATGGACTTTGTACAAGCTGCTATAGAAGAAATAAATCCCGAGTTAGAAGCCATATTAGAGTCTTCTATACCTCAAGGTGATCCTGAGTGTAAAATGATTATTCGTAGAAAGGCTATTGCTAAGACTACTACCTAACTATTAATTAATCATATAATAATATATTAATATGTGAGCTCATCAAGATTTGGCCATTTTTGCTCAACACTCTTCCAGAACATGGCTAGGCTTTCTGGTAATGGATTTCGAATAACTTCTTCTAGATGTAAAACTAGTAGTTTGTCTATAGAAAAAACTTTCTCCTTTTCCAGCCTTTTTATAATACTCATAAACATGCTTTCCTGATACTCTGGAATTTGGCATATGTATATTCCCTCTATATTTCTCTTAAGTTTGTAACTACGTATTCTTGGGACAAGAGACAAAAAGCGTCTAAATGCGTTATTGTCTAAGACCTCTGATAGAACTACTAGAATTGTTATTGGGAGATATAATAATATCGATATGCTTGACCTTATACAGCATTCTCTTAGAAACTTGATTCTGCCTAGAACTTCTCCTCGGCCAGCTGAAAAACCAAACATTCTTAGCATTTCTATAGTTTCATCTATCTTAAGAAAATATTTGCGTGAAAGCTGGTGTGCAATAATTATGTCTTGCTCATCAAATTTAATTGGTTGATATGCATAGTCTAATTGAATAATAGGATGATATTCCATCGTGTTATCTTTGCTAAGAATTTCATCAATGATTTCGTCTTCTGGTTTATATCTCCATCTAATTCCATCAAAATGTTTGATGTTTATTGCATACTCAATTCCCGTTACTTCATTCGGACTATCAATTATGTCTAGTTTGTAAATCTTTGCAGCTTTTTGAAACCACTCATTAATAGCCTCATCTGACACATTCTCAGGAAATCTGAATGATAGCCATGCGATTTTTTCTCCAGTATTTTTCACTCTAGTTAAATTCATAGAAATGAAAAGTGGATTTTTTCGCAAGTTTTTAATGATATTGTCTACACCATCATTATTACTTAATTTACATAAAACCTTCATATGTTTTAATTTAAAACGTGTATAGTCTATGACACCTTGATACCTTATAGCAAAATATCGTTTCAAGTTTCGAACAATTTTATATGCACCGCTTTTTGAATACTTCTCGTTCAAAATATCCTTAATTCTAAGATGCGGATTTTTCAAGATTTTAATAAGCAAGTGTTTATGATCTTCTTTAAGCGGCTTTACTTTTGTTTTTATTGCTAGTTTTATTAGCTTCATTATAGTCTTTTCATTGTTTATTTTGTAATCCCTTATTATTCTTAGAACATTTTTCAGTTTTTCTTGTTGAACTCTGCTCCGATCAATTCTATATGGCGTTAAATTATCTAATTTATCATTCCATATAGCTTTTAAACCTCGACAGAGTCTGAAGTAATCCTCGATGATATGATATATCTTTTCTATTCGAGGATTTTCTATAGGTGGTTTGAATATTTCATCTTTTATTTGATTCTCCACGTCATCCCCTTCCACGTAGAATGTAATAATCATGTATCTTCTAGTATTTATATTTTAATTAATCTCTTTTGTTGTATTAACTATTTTCTTATATTCACTTAATCAAAATGTTTTCGTATTATTTTTATAAAACATGACACAGTTATACATAATGCTATTTGATGATATATATCATAACTTTATTTTTTATATAGTCATTTTTTGATGTAACTTTTTTATACATTATTCAAGAGAATTGACAGATGGTTGAGTGCATTGAGATTCATAGAAAGAATGATAAAAAGACTAAAACTCCTAGAGCGCTGGGTGTTACTCGCAACACTAGTCGGCATTGTCTCTGGGGTTGGTGCAGTCATTTTTTATGTCTTACTTGAACTCAGTGTTGATTTCTTTTTGGAGTACATAGTAAACTATACGCCACCAGCTGCTGGAGGTGAAGCTGGAGTTTTATCATCACAAGAAAGTACTCCCCGGTGGTGGATGCTGCCATTTGTTCCTATGATAGGTGGCATTATTTCTGGAATACTTGTTTATACGTGGGCTCCAGAAGCTGAGGGCCACGGTACAGATGCTGTTATTTCCGCTTTTCATCGATTTAAGGGACATATACGAAAAAGGATACCTCTCATAAAGACACTATCTTCGGTGGCTATAATTGGCTCCGGAGGTAGTGCCGGTAGAGAAGGGCCTATTGCACAGATAGGCGCTGGATTTGGGTCCTGGTTATCATCTCTTTTGAATTTAAGTGATAGAGATCGCAGAATTGCAGTTATTTGTGGAACTGCAGGTGGTATAGGGAGTATTTTTAAAGCACCATTAGGTGGTGCTGTATTTGCAATAGAAGTTCTTTATAAGCGAGATTTTGAGGCTGAAGCGTTAATTCCATCTTTTATATCGTCTACTATTGCATATTCCATCTTTGCATTATTTTTTGGTTTTGATCCAATATTTGATACGCCTATGTATGCACTCTCGCATGTTGCCGAATTAATTTTTTACGCAATCCTAGGAATAATATGTGCACCACTAGCTATTATTTATGTTAAAATGTTCTATTGGACTAGAGATAATGTTTTCAAGAAATTAGACCTTCCCAATCATATGAAACCTGCATTAGGCGGTCTGGGTGTAGGAATTCTTGCTCTTCTAATGCCAGAAATTCTTGGATCTGGGTATGGTTGGATTCAGCTAGCCATGCATGAAAGAATGATCTTAGTAACAATGATAGCATTGATATTTGCAAAAATGTTAGCAACAGCATTAACAATAGGATCTGGTGGAAGTGGTGGTGTGTTTGGACCATCGCTAGTCATAGGTGCTATGATTGGCGGTGCATTTGGCACTATAATCAAATTACTATTCCCAGACCTACCAATAAATCCAGGCGCTTTTGTCTTAGTGGGCATGGCTGCATTTTTCTCTGGTGCAGCAAAAGTACCCGTTGCGTCAATTATTATGATTTCAGAAATGACAGGTGATTACAATCTACTAGCACCACTTATGATTGCGTGTGCACTTTCCTACATCTTTTCTGGTGATTGGACAATTTATGAAAGTCAAGTTCTTACAAAAGCTCATTCACCAGTACACCGTGGAGAATTTACTGTAGATATACTAGAGAAAATTGGCGTAGGAAAAGTTATGACACGTGATGTTATTACTGTATCTCCTGAAACTACAATTCATGAAATATCTGAACTTATCGGAAAAACTGGGCATTTAGGCTTTCCAGTAGTAAAAGATAGTAAGCTAGTTGGTATTGTTACATATGCAGATGTAATCAAAGTACCAGTCAAAGAGGCTGAAACAACCAAGGCAGAAGATATTATGACACGCAAATTAATAACAGTTACACCAAAGGATAACCTTTGCTCTGCACTTAGAAAGATGCATGAATATAAACATGGGCATTTGCCAGTTGTTGATTCTACTGACAAAACCACTCTTGTTGGCATTATAACAAAAAGTGACATTATTAGAGGACATGAAATCATTCGTAGAATAACTCGTAGGAAGGAAAAAGAAACTGAAACTGGCTCTTAAACGCAGCACTATTTCCTCGTGCTACTTTCTTTATATAATAGCTACATTTTTTAATAATAATACATCCCAGTTACCTACAAATACAGCTTGTTAGTGGTGAATTTAATGCATGAATGGGCACTTGCAGAATCAGTAGTTATGACTGCTGTTGATATTGCAAACAAGGAAGATGCAAGCAAGATTACAAAAATAATTGTTAAAGTTGGAGAATTGCAACAAATTGAGCTAGATATTTTCAAATATGCTCTTGATGAAATCAAAAAAGGCACAATTATGGAAAATGCTGAAATTGTGTTGGAAGAGGAAGAAGCTATCCTTAAATGCAGGGTTTGTGGCCATGAATGGAAATATAAAGACGTTTTGGAAAAACTAAATGAAGACATATCTGAAGCGATACATTTTGTTCCTGAGATGGCTCATACATATATTCGTTGCCCAAAATGTAACAGCCCAGATTTTGAGGTAATAAAAGGAAGAGGCGTTTGGATAAAGTCAATAGAAGTTGAGAGGTGATATCTATGGATCCGCGTGTTGCGATAATCGAACATAGATTGGATGGAATAAAAAGAATAATTGCAGTTGCCAGCGGTAAAGGTGGTGTTGGAAAAAGCGTTACTGCTTCACTTTTAGCACTTATACTTGCAAAAAGAGGATACCACGTTGGTTTACTCGATTTAGATTTATACGGTCCATCATCACACATCATCCTTGGAATAGATGTTGATGAATATCCTAGTGAAGACAAAGGTATTATACCTCCTGAACGTCATGGAATACGTTTTATGTCCATTGTGTATTATTCAAAAGAGCATCCAACACCTCTACGGGGAGAAGATGTAACAAATGCAATTATTGAAGTACTGGCCATTACACGGTGGGGTAATCTTGATTTTCTAATAATAGATATGCCTCCTGGGATTGGCGATGAAACTCTAGATACAATTAGGCTAATAAAGAAAAGTGAATTTTTGGTGGTAACGACTCCTTCAAAAGTTGCATTACAAACCGTTGTTAAGCTTGTAAAACTATTAAAAGAGCTAAATGTACCTATCATTGGAGTTATTGAGAATATGAAATTTGATGATTCAGCATATGTAAAAGATACTGTTTCTGAGCTTGGTGTCAAATACTTGGGATACGTACCATTTGACAAATCATTTGAAGATGCAGTTGGTAGTGCTGAAAAACTCATGAAAACTGATGTTGCAAAGAAGTTGTCTGAACTCGTAGGAAATCTCTAATTCTTTATTTCTTTTTGTTTTATATATCAAGTGGCTCAACTATCATTATTATAAACACTTGTGTTTATATTCAAATGACATTACTTTACATATGTTTATATTTCTCATTTTACATATTATGATGGTTAAATCAATGAACGAGGATTTTCAATGAGCAGTAGAAAAACAATAGTTGTAATTCTATTAACAGTCATTATTATAGGCATATCTACAACATACTTGTATACTCAAGACTCTAAAAGAACTAAACTTGTTATTTTCCACGCTGGAAGCCTAATTTTACCACTAGAAAGAATGAAGACCGAGTTTCAGAAACTACATCTGAAGTTGACGTGATTCTCGAAGCCAGTGGAAGTATTGATGCGGCTAGGAAAATTACAGATTTAAATAGAACTGCGGATCTTCTGATAGTCGCTGACTATAAGATTATTGTCAACTATCTTTTTCCGAGGAATTTAAGCGACTGGTATATTATTTTCGCGAGGAATGAAATTGTAATTGCTTATACAAATAAGAGTGCATACAGCGATGAAGTTAACCAAGATAACTGGTTTTATATTCTAAATCGTTCAGATGTTTCTTTTTGCTATTCTGATCCAAATAGAGATCCTTGTGGCTATCGTACACTACTCGTCTGGAAGCTTGCTGATAAATACTATAATGAAAATATATATATGATTCCTTAAATTCAAGAACTAATGGAAGGGTAATAATTCGACCAAAGTCTGTTGAACTTCTGGCTCTTTTAGAAAGCGGCGAAATAGACTATGCTTTTGAATACAAATCTGTAGCAATACAACATAATTTATCTCATATTGAATTGCTTCCGGAGATTAATCTCGGAGATCAAAACATGTCGAATATTTATGCAACTGTTAATATAACTTTAGACGATGGAACGACATTCTTTGGGGAACCAATACTGTATGGGCTTACAATTCCAAAGAATGCTGAAGAATACGAACTTGCTACTGAATTTTTACGATTGCTATTTAGTGACGTTGGCATGAAAATCCTTTATGAATTGGGGCAACCTCCAGTCAATCCTGGCATAACAAACGACATTCAAAAGGTTCCTTTATCAATCAAAGATAATGTTACGCAAACATCTCCTTAGATGTATTAATGTCTGATTATTAATTGTGACTTTGAAATGAAAGCATAAAAATTGGTTATTTGTTTAATTATTTATTTAGACAACAAATCACATACTTTCTTTAATGTTTTTCCCGCTGGCGCTTGTATTGATACTGTTGCATATGGTGTAAGCTTTGTTTCTGTTAGATTAATCTCAATTGCTTTGCCATTGTGTTCGAGTACAATAAATGGTATCGATGCTGCTGGTTCAACAAGAAGACTGGTTCCAATAACGAGTATTAGATCAGCTTTTCTGGCTAACTCAAACATTAATGCAATGGCATCTCTAGGCAGTGGTTCACCAAACCATACTACATCTGGTCTCATCAACTCATTACATTCTGGGCAGGAAACTGGGACACTATCTGGTGGTTTATTAAAGGTCATTTTGTAATCACATTTCGTACATTTTGCTCTCCAAATATTACCGTGAATTTCCACAATCTTCTTTGAACCAGCTTTGGTATGGAGTCCGTCCACATTTTGTGTGATTAAATACTTCAATAATCCTAAATCTTCTAATTTTGCCAGGCAGTAATGTGCTGGATTTGGTTTTGCCTTAGCAACAATTCCCATTCGCCATTTATACCATTCCCACACAAGTTTTGGATTCTTTTGAAAAGCCCACGGTGTTGCTAATTCCTCTGCACGAAATTTTTTCCAAAGCCCATTGGCACCACGGAATGTGGGAATACCACTCTCCGCAGAAATTCCAGCACCAGTAAGTGCTATCATATATTCCGCATTTTTTATTAAATCTAAAATTCGGGCGATTCCATGGCTTTCAGGCATTTTAAAAGCTCCTTTCTGTATATTTACTAAACCTCAATACAAAATTTTATCTAATTTTCTGTTAAAAAAAATATTGCAAAGTGTCTTTGTTTATGCATTTTTATACACAGCCTTTAAATTAAGATATGTACTTATATGATATTGATTAATATCTTGAATCTTTAATTGGTGATAAAAATGCCTGTTGATTTAGTTATAAAAAATGGTAAATTATTAATAGATGGCGAAGTTACCAGTGGTGGAATCGCTGTAGAAAACGGTAAAATTGTTAGTATTGCAAAAGATGTCAATTTGCCAAATGCTGATAACGTTATTGATGCAAAAGAGAATTTAATTCTCCCAGGAGTGATTGACGGGCATGTTCATGTCCTGATACCACCCTACCTGAAGGAAAATTTTGAAACGGGAACTAGGGCCGCTGCAGTAGGTGGCGTTACTACCATTGTTGAAATGCCATCGCTTTTTGAATACATAACGACAAAACTTGAAAATCTGAAATGGAAGATAGATCTTGGCGAAAAGGAAAGCTATGTTGATTTTGCTCTCTATGGCGGTGAAATCCAAACAGACGAGGATCTCTTGGATATTCCTAAACTTATAGAACATGGTGTTGTTGGTTTCAAGATTACAATGGGTGGGGAAACTGCCTATAAACACGAAGGCATATTTTACGATGCTCTTAGGAGAATTGCAAGTGGTAATTCTCTAGCAACAGTTCATGCTGAAAATAACCAGCTATTAGATTTCTTCTATAAGGAAGTCGAAGCAAGAATGAAACGAGGAGAATATGTGACTTACTCAGACTCAAGACCTAATGTCGTTGAGGCAGAGGCAATCTCCCGTGCAATTTTATACTCAAGTTTTACTGGAACAAGATTGCATATTGCACATATGTCCACTAAAGAAGGCGTTGAACTTGTTAGGCATGCTCAGCAGCAAGAACTTCCAGTAACAGCAGAAGCTACAGTACATCATCTGATGTTTACAGTTGGAGATTACGAGAAGTATAAACATTACATTATAACAAACCCTCCTGCTAGAACAAAGGATGATCAGTTGGCGTTGTGGGAAGGCCTACGAGAAGGTGTTATTACCAACATAGTTACCGACCATTGTGCATTCACAAAGGAGGAAAAAGACCAAGGAAAAGATAACTTTCTAAAAACACCAGCCGGGATCCATGGCTTAGAAACCGAGGTTCGATTAATTCTTTCTGAAGGTGTTAGTAAAGGGCGAATTACTTTAGATACGTTTGTTAAAGTAATGGCTGAAAATCCAGCTAAGCTTTTCGGATTATATCCTAGAAAGGGAGTTATTGCTGTAGGCTCTGATGCCGATGTTATTGTCGTTGACATCGATAAAGAAGAGAAAATCACTGCTGATATTCTACAAAGCGTCGGAGATTATACACCTTATGAGGGCTGGGTAGTAAAAGGGGTTCCTTTGATGACAATTGTACGAGGAACTGTTGTTGCCGAGGGTTGGGAAGTTGTCGGAAAGAAAGGTTATGGTACATATATTCCTTCAAGGCGGTAGTAGTTAAACTCAACAAAAATCACTCGCTTTTTTTAATATTCTTCTTTACTTCATCGAGTTTATAAAACATTATACAACAATTGCGTTGCAATTTCAAAAATATTATAAACGACGTTATATGAACTTCAGATAAGGTGATGCTTAATGAATACTGTTTATTTTAAGACTGCTGGCGAGCATAATACTGATGAAACACTAAAATTATCGTTAAACTGTGCAAAATCACGTGGAATCTGGCATATCATTATTGCTACAACAACTGGAAAAACAGCATTAAAAGCGGTAAAAATCTTTGATCCTAAAGAATTCAACTTAGTAATAGTCTCTCATATGACTGGATTTAGAAGACCAGGTGTGCAAGAACTTGATGAAAAAATTCGCGAACAGTTAATTCAAGCAGGCGCAAAGGTTCTAACAACAACCCATGTGCTAAGTGGTATTGAGCGTGCAATTAGATACAAATTTGATACGATTGGTCCTACTGAGCTAATTGCATACACATTAAGATTATTTGGCCAAGGCACTAAGGTTTGCGTAGAGATAACAGTAATGGCCGCAGATGCAGGTTTAATTCCATTAGATGAAGATGTAATTGCAATTGGTGGAACAAGCTCTGGTGCTGATACAGCCGCAATAATTCGTCCGGCGCATTCAAATAATTTTTTCGATTTAAAAATACGTGAGTTGATATGTAAGCCCTCTGACTTCTAACTTCTAACGATGTTTTTCACTTTTGTTTTTTTCTTAACTTTTTTAGAATGTTCCCGCAGAATTTGTTTTTGTAGTAACGTCAAGAAGAATTCTAGCGATCCCCCAATCTCCAATTTTTGGTTCACCATCTTTGAATAGAACATTTTTTGGATGATCTAATTTTGACCAAAGTTCTGCTTTCTTTAAAAAATCCTTAATTTCATTATAAGAAAGCGTTTGATGTGCGACAACCTTAGGAATTTCAATGGCGAATCGTTTATTATTCTTTTCTACCAGCCAAACTTCTCCACCACCGTCATCATCTATCATTTTGATAAATTGATAGCCTTTAATCGCTGGAGGAAGCGGTATGAATCACCTTTTAATGTAAGTGATTATTATCGTGTACAGTTTAAATTAAGCTTTATGGTATGTGGCTTTACTAAATTTTAATTACATTGTTTAATCGATTTTTCAACAAGTTTTAATCTTGGAGTTTATGAATTTTAAGACACTAAGGTATACATTTATAAAGATAATCTATAATCATATAAGCGTAGAAACTAAATAGAGTTGATGTGATATGGGTGTTCTTAGAAGTGGATTGGCTCTTATTGTGGGTTTGGGGTTATCTTATGTATTTTATGAAACTACATTATTGAGTGCTATAGTCTCAAGAATTAATATTAGTGGGGTTCCTAGAGAATATGTAATCCTTGGTATAATTGTCTTTATAAGCGGCCTTATTGCCGCAAAAGGAGGCTCTGGTAGTTCTGTTGGTTTTCTTGTTGCAATTCTCTCTCCAGCTATTGAAATGATTGCAGTGTTAATTCGGCGATTTATAAGTGAGTTGGATGTTCAATTGTTCCTTGAGTTCTTTGATGTATACATGACCTGGTTTGCACTTCATACAATGGAACTAATAATCCCAATAGCTATTGGCATTATTGTTGGCTTCATTGGAGGTATCATTGGTAAGCGTCTCTTCGGAGTAAGCGATGAATATTAAATCTCTTTATTATTCAACCTTATTTATTAAAAATATCAATCAAAAGCCTATATCTGTTCTAAATAAAATAATTTTCCTTATGAGAGATACTCTTCCAGAGTTTTTCTTAACCAATCTGGTGGAGGTGTTGGTCTCCCATTTTCGTTAACAAAAACATGAACTGTATATCCAACTGCGCACAACGTTTTTTGTTTATTAGCATTAACCCTATAAATTTCGTATTCGAATCTTATGCTTGTGTTACCTATCTTTGCCAGTCTAATGTTCACTTCGACAATATCTTCATACTTTAATGGTGCTTTATAGTCACAATGTGCTGAGACAATTCTGGTTTCAATACCCATACTTTTTAGTTTAGAGAATGAATATCCAATTTTCCGCATAAAATCGCTTCTTGCATGGTCGAAGTAAATGAAATAGCTCCCGTAATATGCTACACCATCAAAATCTGTTTCTACTATTCTAACTCTAAATGAAACAGAATGACTCACAAGCATCACCAGAAACATTTTTTGTTTCTCACATCAATACTGTTGTTCTATATGAATTTTTTTGAAATAAGAATTAGGAATTGAAGCACTTAGAAATAGACTAAAAAGACTTTATACTGAAGGTTTGTTTTGCACTCACAAAGATTCTATTTTTGTAATCAATAATTCTGAAACATCCTTTAGTAGGTCTAAATAGTCTACTAGAATATAATATACTCTAGTGGCATCAATTTTTGCATATCCGTGGACTAACAAGTTCCTAAATCTGGCCATATCAATCAAAGTATCTCTTAGATCTCTTGGAAGAACATTATTTTCGCATAAAATCTTAAATATCTCAGAATAGGTTGATGGTTTTGGAAGTTTTAATTTGTTAATTAAAAAATTTCCTAAGTCTAATAGTATCTCTATGACAATATGAAGAGCTCGTTCTGTGCTAAGTTGCACTTGTTTATTATTTAAAAACGAATCTAAAGTTTCCTTAATAACTATATCATCGAGGAAATTAAAGTACTCATGTAAAAGATTCACGCGATTGATTATACCATTATCCTCCATTTTTTACATTCCGCCTTAATTCTCGTTTTGCGTGTTCATAATTCTTTTTCAGAATTGGATAAAAATCAAAGTACTCTTTCATGGCTCTAAGGTAAAATTCATCATAGACATTCTCATTGCGGCAGAAAACTAGAATACCTTTCTTAATTATCTCATACTTCAGAGCTGGAGGTGCCTCATTAAGAATAACTAAATCTATTTCATCAGTCTTAAAACAATCGTTAAATGCTCCTAATAGCTTAAGTTGAAATTTGAAAAGGTCGTCCACTTTTGTTTCATCAACATAAACTGCAATGTCAATATCGCTGATTGGAGATTGTTCGTCTGTGGCAATAGATCCAAATAAAATGGCAAAAGTAACTTGGTTATACTTTTCCGCAGTTTCCTTTATTTTTTTAATAATTTCTTCTTTCTTTAGTTTCAAAAAATCTCTTCTGGGCATCATTTCTTAACACATTCTGATTTTATTAGACTGTTCGTGGTTCATATGTTTTTAAATATATATTATACACTATGTTTTTAAAGTTGTCTAGGCACTTGACTAAAGGTTGTGCTGAAAGTATGTCTTATCAACTCTTGTTTTTGTGCAGATAATTCTTCGCGGCAATGAATTATATGATATTTGTATCGATTGGATTGTGAGAAAACACATTTAATCAAATATCCACCGAAGATTTAATAAAAACGATTAGAATAGATTTATGTGTACGTAAGCACGTTGGCATTATGATGTAGTTATTATTACTAATTTAAGCAGTAATACGGTGGATGATAATGTTTGAAGCAATATTAAAAAAACTTGAGCGAATTGAGAAATTATTATTGGACCTAAATTCAAAAATAGAAAATTTTCTAGGTTTCGAAGAGCTTTCTGATGATGAAAATAAAGAAGTCAGAGAGATAGAAAAAGAGATTAAAGAAGGAAAATATAAAACATTCAATGAGATTTTCAGTGATTAAGTGTTTATAGAGTTTATATTAATTTCTTCGAAAAAGCAAGCCTTACTTTTATCCATATATGTTGGAAAATTTAGAATCTTATACAGAGTTAATCAAGATGAAAAGAAAATTAAAGTGCTATATGCGAATAAAAGCTAAGACTCTTCTGCGACGAATACATTAATCTGTTCAATGGCATCATTTATTAATCTAGCATCAATAGGATATCTTGTTAAATAATAATTCGCTACAGTGTTGACTATCTCCTTAATTTTTCTTTCTTTAAATTGTTCCATTTCTTTCTCTTCGAACATGAACTTTCCTTTGAGCCATATTATAATCATGTCCACAGGAGGTTCTACTACCTCGTCCACATGGTGTGTTATCAATATTTTCCAGTCTTTTACTTTTCCTTTGCTCTCCAAGTCTTTTAGGTACTCTGTAAACTTTTCTGTTAACATTATAAGTATCTCTTGGAGATATTTATTCATTGCAAATTTCCTTTCTAATGCATCAATGCTTGTTTGTGATATATATTGCTCCAGAAAAGATTTATCTAGGGTTTTTTCTATTTTTCTTTCCTCACGTTTTTTCCTGTAAATCTCCTCGATAGCGAATCGTAGTTCTGAGAGCTGATTTTTTATTTCATTAATGTCTGACATAATTTTGTTAACGGCCATATTTAGTTGAATAAGAAGATCTAGGGTATCTGATTTTTTCAGTTTTTTTACATTTTCTGAGTTTTGTGATTTATTATCATTTGTCATAAGAAAACTAGATGTGTTTAAAAGTTATAACACTTTTGCTATTATCAGTAGTTCAGAAAGCCTATTTCGCTGATGTGGCGTCGCACATCCACATATTGTGTGTATTTGAGTAATTGTAGCACGTAACTTAAATTAATCAAGTTAACCTTGAAGTTATTCCTGCCACACTACAATAAAACTTAGAAAGAGTTAAATGTATCCTAAGTGTATAAATATACATCAATAAGGATTTTAGTGTTTATAATGAGCTTGGACATGATAAGAAAATTGATTAGTAGTGAAGACAAACAAAAACTCAGAGAGGCACGAGACATCTTAGAGGGATTAGTTGAAACACTTGATTTACTTCTTGATGAAGAAGTAATTGAAAAGCTACAAAGAGCTGAAGAGGATATTAAAAAAGGTAGACTTACAAAATGGGATGATTTTCTAAAAGAATTAAAATCCGCATAATCTCTTATGAAAATATGTTTCCATATCTGTAAATGTTAAAATTTTTGTTTTTTTATTTACTTGTAGATCTATCAATAATCACCAACACGAACATGAAAAATATAGAAAGCTATAAAGTTCAATGGCTAGGTATGGATTTTTAGATAAGCCATAGCTTCGGCTAATAACTAACTCTTTTTCAATTGTATTGTTATATTTTAGAAAATTTAAGTTTGAGAATATGCTAATATATGTGTAATTCGTAAAGATAAGAAAATAGAAATTACAAACAAGGTAATAACGTGGTGTTATAATGACTTCTAAAAATAAAATCACATTTGGGGCTGACTTGATACCTTTAGATCCTAGTTTTATAGGCCCGTTTGCAAAGTATATTGAGGACCATGGCTTTAGCCATATTTGGGTTGCAGATGTTAACTTTAATAGTGACGTTTATGTTGCTTTAACAACAATTGCGCTACACACAAAGCGTGTCTATCTAGGACCAGGAGTCACAAATCCACTAACACGGCATCCAGCATACACTGGCATTGCAATTGCGTCGCTTAATGCATTGTCACGAGGAAGAGCCAAATTAGCTCTTGGAACTGGAGACTACCACATAATGAGAGAGTTAAAACTCTTACCAGAAAAACCAATTCGTGCTTTAAAAGAAGGTCTATCTATAATAAGACGTGTGCTCAATAATGAGGAATTTGAACATACAGGCGAGTTTTATCATATATCCCATTTTAAGATGACTATTAAAAATCCATCAAGTGTCCCAATATACATTGCTGGAAAAGGTCCAACTATTTTGAGAACTGCTGGAGAAGTTGGTGATGGCGCCTATCTTGATGCAATACCGCCGGAGGCTTTTCCGACTGCACTAAAGTTCATAGAAAAAGGACTTGTTAAAAGTGGGCGCTCATTGAAAGATTTTTATCTTATAGACGTGATAGGACTTGTTGTTAACAAAGATAGAGAAAAAGCACTACAAGATGCGAAAAAAGACGCTATTTTTGCAGTTACAAGTGCACCAAAGTATATACGTGAGGCATTAGGCATTGATATAGAAACAATAGAACATATCAAATCAAAGTTTCCTGACACAGAAGCCGCAATCAATGCTGTACCTTTGGATGTTGCCGAAAAGTTAGCAATTGCAGGAACACCAGAAGATTGCATTGAGAAAATAAGTAAACTAGAAAAATTGGGTGTGAACCAAATTTCTATGATTCTCTATGCTGAAGAAAAGTCAAAAGAGCGTGTTAAATCAGTATACGAGAATGTAATATCATACTTTGAAGAGCAATGAACAGATTACGTATGAATAAAAAGTAAAGTAAGAATAATTAGTGTGCATGACTATGTACATGCGGAGGATTCATTGCGAAGCTTCTTAATGGCTTTAGTTGTTTCTCAAGCACTTCTTGTGGCCGTTCTATCATTTCTGTGGCCCCTTCTGGACAGACTTGCTCACAAGCACCACAGCCAACACATAAAAATGGAATTACATATGCTTTCCCGTCTTTTATTTTTCTGGCATTCATTTGACATATGGTCACACAAGTTCCACAACCACTACATAGGTCTTGATTGACATGTGCCATATAGTCTCCAGGGTCATATGTATGAAGCTTTGCAATACGCTGTGCTAGTATTGGGATACATGCATGCGTGCAGCAATTACAAATAACAAATTCATGCATAGCTCCACCGCACATGCAGAATGTGTAAACTGCTGGGATAAGGCCTTTTTTGTTAAAACTTCGTATCAATTCAATAGCTTCTTCTTTAGAAACTACTCTATAGTCTTCTGGGAAATTCCTTTTATAAACATCTGCACCAAGTCTTATGGTAACATCCGTTTTAACTTCACAATTACACGCATCTGGTGCTGCTAATCTGCATCTACAGCTACCTACAGCAATTAGTAATTTGTCGTACTTGTCTAATAGTTTTTCAAGTTCTTTTACAGTCATAACTTTTCCATGTTGGCCATATCTAAGCATCACAAAGGCATTTAAGTATACTAATGGAAGAAAAAAAGTTCTCCAGAACTTGGAAGGATATGCATACTTTAATATTAGATAGTTAAATTTAAGGTATGGAATCTCAAATTTTGCATATAAATGCAGAAAAATCTTTCTGAAAAGACCACTTTCACTTGGCTTGAAGTGAATTAGTCCCATTTCCGTCACCTAGTAGGTGAATGAAGAAAATTAGAAAGTTTATCTATATATAACTATGCTATGATTCTTAACGATTATAGCTCTCAAAGGGTCTGCTATAGTAGTCATCTTTAATAGAATCATAATTTTTCTGAATCTACAGTATAAAAGCGTAAAACTAAACTAAATGAGCATCGTAAAAATTTGTATATACTATAACAAGCTGTTTGGTGATTTGATGCTTGATGTTCATGAAATTGTATCAAGAAAAAGAGAATTTTCTATAGCTCTGGTTTTTTCAGTACTATTAAATATTGCATTGCACTATGCTCTAGACGTAATACATTTCCCACTGTTTGTTGACAAGGCCGGATTATTAATAATTGGTTATTCTTTTGGGCCAGTTGCAGCATTAATTTCTGCAATAATAACATCACTTTTCCTGTCAATAACAGATGTATGGTACATTTTTCGTTCCATAAACTTCATTCTTGTTGCACTTTTATGGGGATTTGGGCTAGTGCTTTCTAGGGTCAAAAATAATGACAGATATCTCATTGTTGCGTGGATAATCTCTCCATTTGCGTCTATTATCTCAGAGCTTGCTGTATTTACAGCAGTTATGTACTATCCATTTAAATCCGATACATTACCATATGTTAAGCCGTTGAATCTTTTTGTGTTGCAGGGTATTGATACTGCTGTTTCATTTATTGTTGGGCTATTCATTCTATTCATGCTTGGTGTAAAAGATTTTAGGAAGAGAACCTCTCTAAAAGCACTTACCAAGAAGCAAAAAGCTCTACTGTTCGTATTTCTGGTTCTACTGGGCGGTGGAACTGCTTTCCTTTCATATGCGTATGAGAAAGCATTAGTTCCATATTTACCAAAGCCGGACGGATGGGTATTTGTTAATGTGAGGATGGACTTTGTTTGGGCACCAATGGGTGTGCGTGGCTCTAATAACTACTATTACCCAGAGACAAGATTCAACAGTAGCGATCCTGGATATCAAGTCTGGTTTGGACTATACTGGGTGCAAGGAAAATTTGGACTTTATGGAGACACGTATGACCAAAACGAGATTTTTGCATTTTCAATTTTTGACCAAAATACATGGCTCAGCTTATATGGCTTGAAAACACCAAAAACAACAGTTCACAATATTACTGGCGTTGCCTGGGGTGAATTTAAGGGCTATAAGGCATTGTTTATGAATGGCAGTTATAATTCACAATCTGATGTTCCACCATACGAGGATGTTGTGCTGATAGGATTTTTCATAGTATTCTACATGGAAAAATACGACCGAACTGTGATTATCTATGCTTGTGCGGTGGATAGATATTACTCTATCATGGAGCCAATCTTATGGGATTTTGCAATGTCTGTTGAGCTACCATAATTTAACCTAAAACTCCCTTTTATATTATTGCTGTCTGCAATAGTAACTCTTTTATTTTTTGATTATTTTAACTTCTTAGTATTGATTCGTATGTAATGGGTGATTTTTGTGTGTCGGATTGCAATTTTTGATATGGATGGCACTTTGCTAACTTTGCCAATAGATTATCCTTCATTGAAAAAAGAGCTAAACGAGCTATTAGGAAGGGAGATTGAATCGATAATGGAAACCCTTCGAGAGCTGGATAAGAGTAATGACCCGCGTCTATACGATGCTTTTAAGATATTAGATAAATATGAATTAGAGGCGGCTGAAAAGTTGATTATATATGATGATACTTACCGCACACTCTCTTGGTTCAGAGAGAATAACTATGCCTTAGGCTTAGTAACTCTACAAGGCTTTCCAGTTGTGGAAAAAATAATTAATAGGTATTTTGAAGGGTTCTTTAATGGCGTTATTACAAGAGAAACATCTTTATATAGACGCGATCAAATATTAAAGCTCTTAAGGCTTTTTTCGTGTAATTATCCAGAGAAAGTCATATTTGTAGGTGATTCATATACAGACATATTGGCATATAGAGAGTTAAAATGTCGTTTTTATCTGATTCGTCGATATAAAAAGAAACGCAAATTTGTTTTCTACTTGAAAGAAAAAGCTCTAATGAAGTTATACAAAGTTAATGTAGTTAAAAGTCTGGATGAAGTCATAAAGCAAGTCTCCTCATACGATCCATTCAAAAACAAAATTAAAAATTAATATCACTATTTAAATACGAATGAAGAATATATGCTCGGCATTATCTAAATTTACATATGTTTTTTTGACACAATGTTTAACTATTTTTGACTATAAATTCTTTCATAGAACTAAATTAAAGTAAAATCAGGTGATTAAAGTGTTAATTGAAAGCCTTATAATTACTGTACTTATTTTCAGCGTAAACTTCGGCAGTTTAATTGATGTGTTTAGAGGCAATCTTAGCGTTAGGGGTTTCATTAAGAAGACAGTACATCCAAAACGATGGTTTTTTAGCTTTGTAGGACTTTTCCTTTGGGCTTTTGTTTATTTCTTGTATCTCCCAATCCTTTGGTATTTTGTGGCACTATTAGTAGCTAGAGTATTTTTCCTACCATTCGATGGCATAAGAGCCAAGTTTGTAAAGGAGCGCTCAGGAAAATATAGACTTTCAGAGGCAAAAATCACGAGTTTCTTTGTATTAAGTCTTGTACTTTCGATGATTGTCATAGGTTCATCGTTTTACTTCCTTGGTGTAGATAGGCCAGTTGCCAACGCTACATACTTCAATACATTAATTACACAAGCGGGCTCTGAACCATTCTTCAAAAACGAAATTCCGCATGGAAAAATCAGACTTGTAACTCCTGAATTAGCACAAAGCATTGCCGAACAACATCTCTCATCATTTGGTAGCAACATGGAAGTGAAAAGTGTCCATGTAGCTATTATCAATGACAGTCTAATGTGGGTTGTCGCTGTAGGTTCTACAAATACAATTGCTGAGAATTACATTGCAGGATTGGTTCTAATTAATGCTACTGATCCATTTGCAGATCCAATTCTTGTTAATCAACGATTTACTCTTGGTGAAGGACTGTTCTTATACAATGATATACGAACTTATTCATACGAAAAAGATCCTATGTACTCATACGGCCGTGCATTCATTACAAGAGATCCTAATGGAGAATGGGTTTATGTTGTCACAAAAATAGACTTGGGTGCAGATCTTATAGCTAGGCCAGCAGGCATAGTAGTCTATAATACAGATGGCACATTAATTGGAGAATATACAATAGAAAATGTCCCTGAGTGGATACCACAGATATATGATGAGGATTGGATAGAATCTAAAATTTCGGAATGGGGCGAGTATAAAAGAGGAAATACATTTGACTATTGGGCGGGAGGATTCCTCTGGATAGAGCCATCAAGAGATAGAGTGGCTATAAGTGAGGACTTACGATACATTCAATCTCCAGATACTGGAAAAATGCAAGGAATTGTTACGGTACATCCATATACATCAGACAGAACTCTTGCGGGACTTTTTGTCATTAATATTAGTGGAATATTCTACTATGATTATCGTGAGTACAGCTATATTAGCGGACGTTCTGCAATGAGTTACGTTGAGAGTAAGCTAACACAACCAGCTCAAGGATACTACTATGCGACAATGCCTTTGCTTTACCCAATATCTGTTAATGGTAAGCTTAGGCTTGCTTGGTTTGTTCCAGTCTATTGGGCACAGTACACTGACGAGGAGGAAGAAACAGGATTCATAAAATTTGCAGGACTCGGCATTGTTGATGCTAAAGATCCAAGCTATATCATTGTAAATACCGAAATTCAAGGCCTTAACGGACCAGAGATAGTTGAGGCCACCAAGAACATGTTTAAAGGCCTATTCGGTGAAGTTACACAGCCATCACCGACTAACAATACAGTGGAAATTACTGCTAATGTTACATCCGTATATTCATATATTCAAGATGGCATGACTCACATTGTTCTAGAACTTAATAATGCAACATATCAGTACATTGAAGGAACACCTGAAAGCTTGAATGCCACTCAATGGTACGAGCTTCTCAAGACACAGCCTGGTGATACGATACGTGCAACAATTCAAAAAACTAGTGATGGACGATGGCTTATTATAGCCTTTGAAAACTTATCTCGCTAATTTTTTAATTTTTTTAGCAGGATGAAGATAATTACTATGGATTATATACAAAAATATATAATGGATAAGCAAAAAGAAATTATAAACGGTAATAATATTTAAGATACATATCTAATCGTATCAGAGGGAATTTCATGAGTTATATTAATTCAGTAATATCTCCTTCAATTTTACAATCAGGGCTTACACATATCACACCAGTAGAAGAGCGTAAAGTAATTAAAAAGTTCGGAATGAAATTATTAGAAAGAAAAATAAAATTTATTCCAAAATTTGAATATCCGAAGCATGTTGAAGAATGTGTTAAATTCGTAAATAATTTGTTGGTGGGCTCAATTTTAGAAATTGATATTCCTTCAAAGTTCAGCTATACTAATATTCAGCAAGTGGTCACAGAAAAAGTCACAGAGAAGCTTCTAGAAAATGATAAATTAATGAATCATTTAGAAATATTACATGAAGTTGATAAAAAAAATTTGTTTGATGCGCTTGACGAATTTATTGACAACATACAAAATACATTTGAGAAAAAGTATATCGAAGAAATTAATGAATCGTTTAAGAAGTTCTTTATATCGGATCTTCCTCTCGAATTTTATTATTTGATGTATAAGTACTCTGTTATGTTTTCCGATTATATTCGTTACTTAAAGTCAATCTTCAAACGATATCGCTCTAAATTATTTAGTACTCGTGCTTTATCAGACTATAAGCTCTTTAAAAAACGCTTTCAAAATCTCAAAAATAAGATCAAGAAAATTGTGGATGAAATGGATTTATTAACAAGCAAATATTTTAAATTACTATTTTATTTGGATATTTGGAATTCAGATGATTATGAGGATATTTTAGAACCGAAAATATATTACCTTAACAGAGTTGATAAAATCGTATATTACTCACTATTTAAAGAATACAAAGATAAATTATACGAGTTTAACCAGATGCTAGCAGAAAGGAAAGCAGTAACAAGAAAGGTTGTAATAGACAAAACTTTTGTGAACAGTATAAAAAATATGTTCTTTACACTAACATTCGGTGAGGCAATTGAATAAAGAGGTCTGCTGCTTCTTGGATTCATCGATTATTTTCTCTCTTTTGTTTGATGAGTTTAAAAATAGAATAGATATTCTTAAATCAATTTTGAAAAAGTATAAGCTTAAGTGTTACCTTACAGATAGTGTGAATGCGGAAATTAAAGATGCTTTTCATAATATTATGGACTTTTTAGAGACAAACCTTAAGCTCTTGAAAAATCTAATTATAGAGAAGAAAGGTATTTCGTTGCGAATACCTGAAAATGCAATCAACGAGGTGCTAGAACAAAAAGATGCCATGCTATTTGAAAAATCCTTTATAAGCATATATAACACAATAAAAGATGAAGATATAAGAGAACGAAGAATAAAGATGCTTAGAGAGATGGAAGAACAAGTGATGTATCTCTTTGATGGTATTTTTCTAGAGCAAGATAAAATCAATATAAACGATTTTTTTGTCAAGTATTTAAAGATGCTTTTCGAAACCATTTCACAACTAGAAAATAAACTTTCAGAAATCTTGAGTAAATTTATTGAGAATATAATAAATGTAATCCCCTCTAGTTCGCTGATAGATGATTTACACGAAATTGGGATTCATACCTCTGATGCAAGGCATATAGCATCAGTTGCAAAATACCAAGCTAACCTAGATTGTAAAGTTATCTTTGTTTCATTTGACTATAAGCACATTGTAAATAAACAAGATGCTATTTATAGAATATCTAAAGTTCAATGCACAGATCCTCTTTATTTGAAATACTACATAGAAGAATTTGTATCTTCTTATTAAAGATGCATCGAAAAGAAACCACCTCATGGGACTAACACACTCTGGGGCGATTCCAGAAAGATTCTGGTTTAAAATTTCAAGTATTAGTGTTTCCAAAAAAGAACAAAATTTCCCATGCAAGAAGATTGATTCTTTTAAAAATCTAAAAGTCAAATACTGTTCGGGAAGGGCGCGTTTCTATGACCCAGAGCTGAATACATGGATTGCTGGACAAGCGGAATATCTTGTTATCGATGAATCAGTGGATCCTAACAAATTCGCCAGTGAGATTCTAAGAGATTTTATTGAATTAGCAAATACCTATCTTCCAGTAAGTCATAAAGTTAGCTTATCGCAATTAACTAAAAAGAAAATAAACTAAACTAGATTTTAAGAGTAGCAAGTATTGGCAGTGATATAATGATATTTAGAGATATGAATTGCTAGTCTATAATTTCTGGAATTCTTTTTATTTCTGGATCGGTGAAAATATCTGTTTCGTCAATACTCGTACTTGAAAATTCGGAGACAATCGCTCCCTCATCACCCGCTTGGAACCAATGTTTTGTATTTGGCGGAATTGTATACTGCATACCTGGTTTTAATACAATTTCATGAAACACTGTGAAGTACTTTTCTCTTCCTTTCGGAAGTTTAGCTTTAATATTTAGTGTGGGTGGACCTTCAACATATAGGTACACAGTACCCCAGCGACATCTGAAAGTTTCTTGTTTTCCAGGGTTCTTCTCATCAATCGGCGGATGTCTATGTTCTGGACAAGTTTGTCTTGGAAATAGTACTAGCTCTTTTGCGCAGTATCGGTCGTTATTCACATAAACCACAAGCTGTAAACCAATATTATAGAGGTCTCTAAGACCAAAATCAGCCACCTCTATATTTTTCTTCTCTTCTTCTGTTAAGACAATACATGCTTTTTCTAGCATCTCGATAGTCTTTAATCGTGCTTCTTCATACTCTTTACGGGTAAGTGGCATAAAACGCTCACCATATTACATTTCTTTATAATCTTAAAAGAGAAACGTACAAATTAATGTTTCTTAACTACTGTTTAAAGTCCTGCATTTGAATTGCCTCGAGACTTTCACATCGCGGATGCGCCACTAATTTCGGGTTCTAACAGATACCTTTATAAGTGATAACAATATCGTTGTTGTATAAGAAGTAAAAATAGCTCGTTTTTCGAGGGATTTTTTACTTATAGGAGTTTTAACAAATGTCAGATAGTTTTAGCGTAGTTAGCGATTTGAAACCAAAAGCAAAGCAAGTGAATTTGAAATTTAAAGTCATCAGCAAGGCTGATGAGCGTGAGGTAAGCTCACAATATGATGGCGCAACCCATAAAGTTGCTGAAGCCGTTGTCGGTGATGAAACCGGCATCGTTACTATGACTCTGTGGGATGATCAAATCTCACAAGTAGAAGTGGGCAAGACATATGTCTTAAAGAACGGATATGTTGGCTTTTTTAGAAACACTCTGAGGCTAAACATTGGAAAGTATGGTTCCATTGAAGACTCTGATGAGGAAATAGATGAAACTAATATGGAAAATGATATTAGCCAGAGAGTGTATCAACGAAGCAGTAGCTTTGGGAGATACAATAACAGACGTTTTGATAGGTTTTAATTTTTAAGACCTTATCATTTTTCTATTTTATTTTTGTTATATCTAACTAATCTAATGATAAAAAGAAATTAAGGATTAGTAAGTTTAATTTTGTATTGCTTTTTGTTGATGACCTATTTCATTTCATTTAAGAGTTTAATTGGTGCAACTCGTATTGCGCTTATAATTACTGGAATTTCAGCTATCAGTACAATTGCATAAGATAGTAGTCCATATGTAACTAAGCTTGAGATATGTATGTGATAGAATATAACGAGAGGAAACTGAGCTTGATTTATCTTATTTACAAATGTCTGAGCTAGAAGTACTCCTAGAGTAACACCTGGTAGCATTGCTATTGTTGCTATGATCAATCCTTCATAAATGAAGAGTTTAATAACATCAAGGTATGTTCCTCCAATCGTGTTCAGTAGAACAATTTCCCATCTTCGTTCTGTTATTACTAATGCAAATGAAACCCCCATACCGACAAGGATCACTATTAGTAATATTGTGTTGATGCTGTTAAGAAAGCCATTAATAGAATTTACAATGTCGTGCACACCACGTATGAAGCTATCTTTTAATAGAATTGACGTTGGATGGCTATCCTCTAAGATGTCTACAATTTCATCGCAAACATCTTCTGCTTTTGTATTATTTTTTATTTTAACATAGAGCGTGTTATAGTGCCCCTCTGGAAGTATTTCTGTTCTATAGGCCTGACTGATATGTGATATGAATATCCATCCGTCTTGAATTATTATTTGAGCTATGCCAACAACTGTATAATTGAAAGTGACAATTCTATTTTCGTTCATATATGTATAGTTGTAGATGAGTTTTAGTGAGTCGCCAATATTGATGTTGAATCGCTTTGCCACTTTATATGATATGATAACATCCGTGTTTTCTTGAATCCACCGCCCTTCTACTATTTTCGGATGATATAATGTGCTATTTGGATAAACAAAGAATGTCAATGGGCTTGAATGCATTGTACCATGATCTACGCTTACATTATTATGTATCATATCAAGATTCCCTGCATACGTTTGCAAACCCACATAGCCTTCAGCAATATCAACTCCTGATATTTTCCTAACTTTATTGAGTTGTGATGTGTTGAAATCATCTGCAAAATACATCATAATATCGCACTTGAAGTTATCATTAAGAGTGTTAATGTATGTTTGCTGCACTGATGAAGTCAAAATATCAATACTTGTAGATGCCATAACGCCGAATATAAGCATCATTATAAGGAAGACTGTTCTTTTCTTTCTACGTAATAGGTTCCTCCAAGCCATTGCGACAAGCTTTGGTAATGAACTGTTCTTTTTCGATGCTTTGTACGAGATAGTTTCGAAGCCCCATCTAATCGCATTGAGAGGATCAATGCCACTTGCTTTCTTGGCTGGATATATTGTAAATAATAAAACTACTATAAATCCGATAACTGCGCCTTTCACGAATTCTTCTGGACTTATTGCACTAACAGCATATGAAATCCAAGATTTAATAGCAAGTTCTATTGCAAAATGTGTTACAACATAAGCTGGTGATCATCGCAACAGGCAGACTCAACAAAAATAGCAATACTTTTCTTTGTATTTTCTGTAATCCCCGCGGTATTTGCAAGTTACATTCGTATATTTGAAGATATTGACTTACTGTATTTAATTGGGGATTTATTCAGCTTAATAGGACTGGTGCTATTGACATCAAATTATATCACAAATCCAGATTATTTGTATAGAATACCAAAACCCCTGTATCTGATTGCTTTATTTAATTCTACAGGTATTACTTTGTACTCACGGACAGTAAAGACAAAGAGCATCGATGTAGATAAAATTCCTACGCAAGTTATATCAGGAATTATAACTGCTACATCACTCGTTATGAAAGAGGGCTTTGGAGAGGGCGCATACTTAAAAGTGGTTGAATCAACAAGACATACATTGCTTTTCTCTGTGAGAGATGAGTTAACTGCAATGATCTTAGCCGAGCAACCCAGTTACTTTGTGAAAAAATCGCTTGACAACTTCTTAAAGTTCATTCCCGATGATCTTGTAAAAAAATTAGAAGAATCTACTACTAATGTTGACAAAGAGACTAGTGATGTATTAGACAGATATCTTATCAAAGCATATCCATATATTGTATTTAGTTAGTGGTTTTAGTCATCTTTATGTGGTTTTCCTAACGATAATACTGAGACATATGTTGCCGTGAGAACTATATAGTGTCAAAGCTAAGAATTATAAAGCCTCTCACACGACTAACCACCAACTTTTAATTTTTAGTACATTTTTATAAAAATTATAGAATGTTGCAAGTTAAGTAACCTCAAGTTAAGACACCGTTTTAGCTAATTGTATCAAATCGTCGAAAGAGAATATTTTAACTGAGTAGTTACCAAAATATACATAATCTTTCTCCATCTTTCGTCCAGTAACAAAAAATAGAGCTATTTTTTTCTTTTGTGCGTCAATCAAGTTAATTTTTCCAATTAATTTAGCAACATCTTCTTTGCTTATTTGGCCATACTTAATTTCACCAAGCCATAGTGTATCTTTAGTTTCAACTACTACATCTATTTCATTTCCTCTTCGATCCCAATAATGCCCAAAATTACTAACATTCTTAAATAAATCGATAGTAAATATAATAGAACGCGTTGTTTCTTCAAAAATAGGGCCAATGTGATTCGATAGGTCGTTTAATATTATTTTCACTAAATCCGCGCATCTATTTGACTCAATTAAGTGCATATATTGATAAATGTATTTTGACCAGAATATTATGTACGGATCTGATATCACATAACGACTCAATTTAGTTTTATTCCGTAGTGCTCCATATGGCATTTTTTGCTGAATAAAATCTAATTCTTCTAAAGTTTTCAAATATGGTGGAAGCGTTGTTGTTTTTATTCCTACTGAGTTTGCAATATCGTTTGGTGTTTGTTTGCCATTTGCTATTGCTAATAGAATTGCTAAATATCGATTCACGGCTCTTGTCTCTTGAGCCAATATGTATATTGGTTCATGCACAAGATAGTGTTCTGGAGTCAAGATTTTCTTCAAATTCTCTTCTAAAGAGTGTTGTGGATGTATAAATTTAAGATGAGATGGTGTACCTCCAAATATGGAATAGAACATGAGTATCTTATGCTCATCAGTAATACCGTGCTTTTGGAAAAACTCTCTAAAATTTAGATAATCAAACGGTTTAAGATGAATTATTTTACTACTCCGACCGTACAATGGTGCACCATAAAATATTGTTTCTTTTTTCATCATGCCAATAGAAGAGCCAGAAAGAACAAGCTTTATTTTACTTTTACTGAACTTCAAATCCCAGAAATATTGTAATATGGATGTCGCACCAGGTAAAGCTGCAGAAATCCGTTGGAACTCATCCAGTACAACTAGTGTCTTTTGCGATGATTTACTTAGAACATATTCTAAAAAATGTTCAAATGAGTCAAATTTCACAAATTCTTTTTCTCCTAGTTGCTTTACTATGCTTTGGCTTATAGTTTTCCATTCGCCTTCTGGAATAACTAAAAAAACTGTTTTCTTATCCCTTGAAAACTCATATAATAATGTTGTTTTCCCAATTCCTCTTCTTCCATAAACAATGCATAATTCTGCGGAATCCGAATCCCAGAATTCTTGAAGTGTGATTAGTTCCTTTTGTCGATCAATAAACATAAACTCACCAATTTTCTCATAATTATTAACAAGTTAATTATTATCATATTAATAATTTTTACTAAGAAAAATTAGTATAATAATTCCATAGCGACGTTACTAAGTGTAATTGGCCCGGCCATCATGACATCACCCATTGGTGCCGGGAATTTAAAGTCTAGTTTTACAGATTTCAGCATGGCACGATTTGGCCCTATTCCAAAGAAATCTTTAATTTCAGATCTGGGAATCTTTTTTGCGTAAAGTGTGCCATGGCCTTCATCGCCGAATATGTTTTCAAATGTAAGTGTTCCGTCTATGAATCTATTCAAGAATT
>Ga0164318_10000115_pt1 | contig 47064 bp, 41 predicted proteins | sample GuaBasSedimGuay9_FD_113734 | JGI IMG/M metagenome (GOLD analysis project Ga0164318, IMG submission 113734) | Subseafloor sediment microbial communities from Guaymas Basin, Gulf of California, Mexico - Guay9, Core 4571-4, 0-3 cm | ecosystem: Environmental > Aquatic > Marine > Hydrothermal vents... | reverse complement strand
TCGGCATGCCGTTGGTGGTTCAGGCAGATCAGATTGAGCCTAATCCAAATCATGAAACAATCACCATAAATCCCACGGATAGCGCGTGGAATGAGGAATTTTTTGAAAATTTTGGGGCAATCGATAATTGGGGGGGGTTGGAAAACAACGGCACACTAAACAACTTGGCAACCATAAATAACTATTCGGGAGCCACGTTAGAAAACTGGAGCGGACCGCTATACAACCAAGCGGGTGCCACCCTTACCAACTATGGCTCGCTATACAACTATGCCGATATAGACAACTATTCCGGAGGCCTACTGAACAACTATGGCTTTCTGGGCAACTATTGGGGGAGAAACTATGGCACGCTAAACAACTATGCGGGGGGTACCCTGGACAACTGGCGAAAGCTATACAACGAAGTGGGGGGCACCCTGAACAACTATGGCTTATTGGTAAATGATTGTTACCATCATGGAAAGAATATAGTGGAAAACCGGGGCACGCTATACAACAAAGCCGGGGGCACAATATATAGCGGCAGCAAGCTAGATAACTATGGCACGCTAGTCAACGAAGCCGGGGCTACCGTGTACCATTGTTATGGCACTCTAAACAACTACTCTGGAGGCATATTGATCAACCAAGGCGATTTAACCGGCAACTTTGGGATCCTAAACAACTGGGGAGTGCTAGCCAACGAAGCTGGGGGCACCTTGGACAGTTTCGACCAGCTAAACAACTGGGCCACTGTGACCAACCATGGCACGATATTAGGATATGAAGCGCTAAACAATAAATCTGGGGGCACCCTGGACAATTATGGCACGCTAACGAACTATTTTACGCTAGCCAACGACGCCGGGGGCACCCTGAACAACTATGGGACATTGACCAACGAAAATTACGCAGCGCTGAGCAATGAAGGCTTGTTGACCAACTCCGGGACCTTAACGAATGAAGGCGTACTGAATGGGGATGGTACCTATCTTCAGACGGCCGGCCAAACCATCAACGACGGCAGCCTGAGCCAGACCTTGATCGATATCCAGGCTGGCAGCCTCAGCGGTACTGGTACCATCACCGGCGCAGTGAACCTCGCCGACGGGGCCACCGTCCATGCCGGCAATTCTCCAGGCATCCTTACCATCAACGGCGATTTTAACAGCAGCGGCATCCTCCAGTTTGACTTCGCCGGGCTGGATACCGGGGAATACAGCGTCCTGGACATCAAGGGCAACGCCAGCTTTAGCGGTGGCAGCCTGGAGTTTATTTTTATCGATGACTATCAACCCTTAGAAGGTGATTCCTGGGACTTCTTATTTTTCGATTCCATCACCGGCTGGGATCAGCTCACCGTCGCGCTGATAGGGTTGAGCAATGGATATATTTGGAGTACCGAACTGTTCAGCGATCATGCCACCCTGTTGATTATCCAGGCGCAAGCTGTCCCCCTCCCCAGCGCGCTGCTTCTCTTCGGCACCTGCCTTGGCATACTGGCCCTTTATAACCGGAAACTGCTGAAGAAAAATAATTTATTGGAGATTAACCGGCAAGAGGAATAACGCCATGGTTAATTGATTGTCAGCAATAAAAGAAATGGAATAGCCAGAAGGGAGAATCTACGGGGAAAAAAATAATTTAAATCCAGTAGGGCCTGAGTTTTACGAATTGCCTAACTTATTGGTTTACTTGGTGGGCGATGGGTGACTCGAACACCCGGCCTTTGGTTCCGGAGACCAACGCTCTATCCACCTGAGCTAATCGCCCACAAAATTTATATTATCACAGGAAATATCAATGTCAAGGATTGGCCCGAGCCGTAAGGTATCGGGTAGAGTGGCACAGAAGCCTTATTATTACCAAGTGGATAAAATGGATTACTTTTTGCCACGCATCACTGGGATTAAAAATCCCCTCCTATCCCACTTTACAAAAGGTGGGACTTTTAAATGCCGGGCTTCCTAAAGGGGAGTTAGGGGGGATTTGAGATGCAATCAATTTAACGCTCCCAGTAATAAGTTACCACGGCCAGATGTTGGCCAAGTAGGCTAACGACGGCTCCAGGCTCTCCTCCTGGTGCGGTTCCAGGGTAATTAACGGCCGTACCCCTTTGGCGGCCAGAAAATTTAAGACAAAGGCAATGGGGACGATGCCGGCCCCCAGGGCCAGATGTTCGTCGGCCTGACCATGATTATCATGGAGATGCAATTCCCCGACATAGGGGCAGAGAACCTCCAGCCAGTCCTGAAAGCGGCCCCCGGCAAAGGCTTGCAGATGGCCAACGTCCAGGCAAAATCGCACATTAGGGGCGTTAAGGCGGGAGAACAGCGAGACCAGCAACTGGGGGTCGGGTTCCCGAACATTTTCCAGCATTAACTGAGCATTATATCGGGCCGCGACCACGGCCAGCTCTTCCCATGTGGCCAGGCTATGTTGCAGCCACTGATCCTGGCAAAAATGGTAATAGTGGTCATCATAAGCCAGGTGACAGACCATGCTGGAAGCTTGAAAGATATCCAGCAAATCCAAGGCCTGCTGGAGCCGCGCCCGGCTGGCGGTGCGGATCAGGCTGTCCAGGGCACCGGGCCAGAGATCCTGAAAAGGGCCGTGCAGGGTGATGTTCAGTCCGGCTTCCTGGAATTGCCGGGCCACGTGGGCAAAATCGGCCGGCGAGAACCGCTCCAGGCTGTAGTCATCAATACCAATTTCCGGGTTGAGGCGTTGCTCCAGGAAAAAAGGGAGATAATGATCAACCAATAATGAAAACGGGGCGTTAACCTGCACCCGATCTTTGAGCGAATCCGTCATTATCTCCCTGGGTCAGAGTCTAGCCGTTATTTAGTGTCCAACCGGAAACCCTCTTTGCTCTTTTCCTTTGAGGGTAAGGTTAAAAGAGGGTATGAACAATATTTTATGCTCTCAATATACGGAAATCTACATCCTTCTCCCCCAACACCTGCCAGCATGTCCAGGGCGGGGGAGTATATGTATAAAAACTAACCAACTTTGGATAAAAAATAGACGCGCACAAACAAAAAATCCACCATGTTAAGGATTACCAAAGGGTCTTCCGACAGGGTGTACTGGACTCCTTCCAGGCGCTGGTTAACCTTTTCCCGTAAATGGGCCATGATATTATCGGCCAGTTTGGGGTTCTGAGGACAGGCGGCAGCCAAAAATTGACGGAAGAAATCAAAATCCCGCAAGGTTTCCGCCTGACTCTGGCGACGCAGGACGACTCGGAGGGGTTTTAAGCCATCACTATAATAGTCGCCGATGTCCTCAAAATGTTTTTTGATCTGACTTACCGACCACTGGGTCATGTCGCGGTAACGCTGGGCCTCGGAACCGGGAAGATTTTCGGTGGCCAGGGTCAAGAAATTAATGTCCGGGGAGGCTGCTGAACTACCGGCGATATGAGTGAATCTGATAGTGAGCACGGGGTAGCGGGGGTGTGTCAGCAGAAAATTTTGCTTCAGGCGTTCACCGGGTCGATCCGAAGCACTCTGACGGACCACGGTCCAACCATTCTGCTCCAAAAAATGAAATATTCGCACGGCATTCGGAGCCAATCGTCCCAATGCCTGAAAATCCTCGCTTTCCAAGCGCCCGCTATCCATTTTGTAACCGTAATCGCTCGTAATGGGCTGCGGGACTGGAGAGGGCGGGGGTCCGCCGGGCCGAGAGCGCTTAGTTAAGTTCAGACCGGGAGGTTGGCGGCTTGCGGACCGAGATTCTGATTTCAAACCAATAATTAATTGGACCAGTCCATTTGGAGCGGGACGCAGCTGTCGCCAGAAGACATAGGGACGGTCCGGAATTAAATCCAGGATAATGCGCACCCCGTTTTTCCCCGGAGTAAACAAGGTGCGCACCTGGCGCACCAGCGTCTGATCACCGGGCAAGACTGGGGGTAGACGCCTTGCTCCTGCATCCGGGAAGATAATCACCAATTGCGGATCGCTGACCGCCGTAACCGGTGAGATCTGAGGTTGAACGGCCTTACTTAAAACGATGGTCAGCAAGGAGGTATCTTGGACCCGGCTCAGACCCAGGCGAAGAACTTGCAGGTCAGCAGACTGGCCGGGGCAAACCCCAACTCCCAGCAGCCAGACGATTATCAATGCTCCTGATAAGAGCAGATGCGGTTTTGGCAACAACTTAATCCCCATGCGCAGAGTACCCAGGCCAAAGCCTGCGGCTTCACAAATATCGGCTGGCAGGCAATTAGTCCAGTGCCTATCTCTGACTATAAACTTCCCTCCGGCAGGCGTTTAAATTCCAGCCGCTTGCCACCCGGCTCAATATCACCCGAAAGGTCGAGGAATAACTTATCACCTACCGGAGTGCCGATGATTACCCCTCCACCTTTAGTATGGAGCCAGATTTGCCCCTTTTTGACTTCCCAACGGAAAGACACCTCCTGACTATTTATGGTCCAGGAACCCTCGCCATTGGCTTTCAGTTCCAGAAGGATCTGCTTGCGAGTAGGCTGTTCGATATCAGCCATATAGCGGCCTACAAATGGTCCACGTGATTTGCAGCCCAGGGCCAAACCGATGAGCATCAGGGCCATAGCCAACAATATGGTTCGGCGTATCTTCATATCTTTTTCTCCCGCAAGATAAAACCGCCCCGATCAAAGATGAACAGACGATCATAAAAGATAATCTGGACGGCCATGATCAACATGCCGACATCCCGGATCACTAACCACCAGTCGAGGGGTTCGCCGACGGCCTCAAAGCAACCGCAATTAATGGGGGTTTTATAGAGAAGGTTGATGACGATCGCTATGGTAAAGACTATTAATAAGGCACCGATTATCGAAGCCGCGGCCCGGGTGCGAATCCCCAGGATCAGGAATATCCCGGTAATCAACTCCATCCAAGGCATAATTACCGCCATGAAATTGACTCCCAGATAGGGAACCAGCTGGAAGCCGGCGACATTCTCGGCAAATTCACCGGGATAGACGATTTTATACATCGGGGCGACGATAAAGGAGGTTCCCAGGATCAGACGGAAAATAATGGCCGTGTAAGGACTGCGCCATACAGTAGCTAATAAGTTGATCATAACTCAAGGCTCCGTCGGATAATTGATTTTGTCCCAAGCCGTTAAACCGCCATCCAAGACCTTGACATTGGTGTGCCCGCGTAGAATGAGTTTGCGGGCCACATCGTCATCGTAATGGCGGCTAATGTTACGGCCGTAGACAATCAAGGGTTTGTCTTTGTCAGTCTGACTGAGGCGCATGGTATAAACAAAATCGAACAGCGCCAGGGGTATACTGATGGCTCCCTTGATATGCTTCTGGTCATAGAAATTGGCCGGCCGGGCATCAATAAACAGCGCCTGTTGATGACTATAGTCGTTATAAGCCTGGGCTAACTCTATTTTGGGTACCGGTTCCTCGGCCCAGAAGTGCGGCACCAGCGGAATACCATTAGGGTTGGAAAAATTGAAAATTACCGCCAGAATAACGCTTAAGCCTAACAACAGGACATAATCGAACCAGGAAATTTCCCGCACCCGGAACTGTCGCACCACCTGGGTTTCCAGACGCCGGTCACCTTCCACCAGCCATTGCGCCAATTGCTTGATAATCTGGCGGCCCAACTGCGGATTATCATCCAGCAGTTGGTCGAATTCGGAGCGGGAGATTTCGGTGTAACGGGTTTCTTCCAGGGTTTCCACTGAGGCCGTGCGCGGCTGATTGGTGACCAGGGCCAGTTCCCCAAAATAGGCTCCCGGCCCCAGGACGGCAAGTTCAGTGCGGATGTGGTCCTCGGTTTCCCGAAAAACCTGGACTCGCCCCTGGCGAATGACATAGAAATGTTCCGGGATTGCCCCCTGTTTGACGATCAGGGTCTGGGGCGGCACCGTCTTCTCTTTCCCGATTTGGGAAATCTTCAACTGTAGATGGGACGGTCCGTCCGCGGACTGGCTGGACTGGGCCGGATCATTGTTCGCCATGATTTTTTCTTCTGTGGCCATTTTACCTTCATCCTGTAAGCGGTTGCTAGCCGCCCGTGACGATCGGCCAGCCGATTTTGGACCGGCCGACCGGGGCATGCCGTTCAATTATCCGGCGGGCTAGTTCAGGCGACCTTGCGGGTCAGTTTCTTTAAACGGTTGACACGCTTACGCAGGATATTGATCTTACTGCGAGGCTCTCCCGCGGCAATGGCCGCCAACTTGGCCTGCCGCATAGTTTGGACCTTCTCTTTGATTTCCCGGACGTTGACCGCCTTGACGGTCTTGGTAGCGGCGTCCGAAATGCCTTTTACTTCTTTGATGGCGGTCAGCAGTTCTTCTTTGTTCATGCCGTGCACGCCGACTATTTCACCGCCTAAGGACAGTGCATATTCCCGCAGTTCTTTGGCGGTCATACGCTCCAGGGGTTTTTCCTTTTTGCCTTTTTTCTCTTTTTTGGCCATCAACTTCCTCCTTCAAAAATTGCCCTAATCAGTTATTCCGCCCCCGACTTTGCCGTTTTGGGCAGGAAGGGGCTGATAAGATCAATAGGAATCGGGAATAAAGTAGTGGAGTTCTTCTCGGTAGCAATCCCCGCCAGGGTCTGCAGATAGCGCAACTGTAAGGCGATAGGTTCCTGGGCCATAATATGGGCGGCTTCCCGGAGCCGTTTAGCGGCCTGGAACTCGCCTTCGGCGGCGATCACCTTGGCGCGTCGTTCCCGTTCAGCTTCCGCCTGGCTGGCCATGGCCCGTTGCATTTCAAGGGGTAAATCAATGGCTTTGACTTCGACCAGGGTCACCTTGATGCCCCACGGATCGGTATGTTGGTCCAAAATCTCGGCGATCTGGGTGTTGATTTTGTCCCGTTCGGAAAGCAGTTCATCCAATTCCGACTGGCCGCAGACGCTGCGCAAGGTAGTTTGGGCCAACAGGGCGGTCGCCTGAAAATAATCCTGCACCTCGATTACCGCCTTCCGGGAATCCATGATCCGGAAATAAACTACGGCGTTAACCTTGACGCTGACATTGTCCTTGGTAATGACATCCTGGGTGGGGACGTCATAAGTGACCATCTGCAGGTTGACTTTGCTCATCTGATCAATGAACGGAATCAAGATAATCAATCCCGGACCTTTATCGCCGGGCAAGGCCTTGCCCAGCCGGAAGATTACCGCGCGCTCATACTCTTTTAAGACTTTGACGGCGCTAAACAAGAAGATCGCCGCCAAGATGATAATAGTTAAGGGCCAGATGCTTATCATAGAATTTCTCCTTTTAGGATGATTTTATCCGGCGGACCAGGAGCTTTAGATTTATTACTTTTATCACTTCAATGGTTTCACCGGCGGCAATCGGCTCATCGCTCCTTGCCTTCCAGTATTCACCATGCACAAAAACTCGACCTTCGGGAGCCAGCGCGGTCTGGGCTATGCCTTGTTCGCCGATCAGTCCCGATGCGCCCGTGGTCGGTCGCTGTATCTGAGCCCGGAAGACCAGAAAGGCCACCCCAATGAAAAATAGGCAAAAAACGATGACCGTGGGCAACAGTACCCCCAAAGAGATTGCCATACCAGGCTCCTCCTTGCGAAACAGCATGATCGACCCCAGCAACAACGACGCTACCCCGGCCACGGCTAGCAGACCATAACTGGTTACCCAGATCTCTAGCAGGAAAAAAATAAAGCCCAGTAAAATTAACAAGATTCCAGTCATGTTGATGGGCAAGGTCTGAAAGGCAAAAAAGGCCAACAGCAGGGCCAGTGCTCCTACTACTCCTGGGAAAATTACGCCGGGATGGGCCAGTTCAAAATAGAGCCCGGCCAGGCCAATCATCATTAAGATGAAGGCGATGTTAGGATCGGCAATGCGCTTCAGAATGGTAATCCGCAGTCCCTCTTTTATAGGCACCAGTTTGGCAGCCGCGGTCTGTAGCTTTCGGGTGGTTTTTCCTAACCGGACCGGACGGTTGTCAACCTTGGCTAACAGTTCCTCCAAATTATCGGCTAACAGATCGATTACTTTGAGACGCAGGGCTTCATCGGCGGGGATAGAGGCGCTTTCGCGCACTGCCTTTTCCACCCACTTTGGGTTGCGGCCGCGTTCCTTAGCCAGGGCCTGGACATAGGCTACCATATCGTTTATAGCCTTGCGGCCCATAACTTTGTCGGCCTTTTTGAATCCCAGACTTACCGGGGTCGCGGCACCGATGTTGGTCCCCGGCGCCATGGCCGCGATATGGGCGGCCATAGTAATCATCAGTCCGGCCGAAGCCGCCCGCGCCCCCTTGGGTGAAACATAGACCAGAATGGGAATCTTGGCATTGATTATCCCCTGGACAATCTGCCGCATGGAGGTATCTAACCCCCCCGGAGTGTCCAACTGGATGACCAGGACCTCGGCCTGCGCCCGTTCCGCAGTGCGGATGCCGTCCCGGATAAATTCCGCCAGACCGGGGTTTATTGATCCGGTAGCCGTCAGCACATATACGGTCGGCTTGGGAGTTGCCGCAAGCAGCTCCAGATTCCCGATCCCCAGCATCAGAATAAGGAAAAACCCGACCTTACGCCCCATGGTTTTTTGACCGATAACGGGCCATCACTTTCTGCATGTCTTCCCAGGTTTTTTTGCGCTCTGCCGGAAACCGGAGTAGATAAGAGGGGTGGAAGGTGGGCATTACCTGGATGTCTTGCCATTTCTGCCATTGCCCTCTGATTCGGCTCAACGGGGCCGCGGTCTCCAACAACACCTGGGTGGCGATGCGCCCCAGAGTGCAGATAATCCGGGGCTGAATGGCCTGGAGCTGCTTTTTTAAAAACGGCAGACAGGCGCTGATTTCGTCCGCTTCCGGGTTGCGATTGCCGGGCGGACGGCATTTAACGATGTTGGTAATATACACTTCCTGGCGCTTGAGCTCCAACCGGTCAAACAGGCGATCAAGTAACTGACCCGCGGCCCCGACAAACGGCACACCCTGCAAATCTTCTTCCTCGCCCGGGCCTTCCCCAATAAACACCAGGCGGGCGTGGGGCTCTCCGGCTCCAAATACCAGATGGCGACGGGTGCGACTCAATTTGCAGCGCTGACAGTTGCCCAATTCGGCGCGCACCGCTTCTAAGGTCAGAACCGCGCCAACAACGGTTGGTGAAATTTCCGGGGCCGCATTTGCCGGGCGCTCTCGCTCTTTCCGGAGGCCCTGGGGTAGGGCGGCCAGTCCCAGTCGCTGTTGATAGGCCAGAAAGTGCCGCAACTGGACTACTAAATTATGTAATTCTTCCCGCCCCGGGTCAGCCATGAATCCTCTCCGCGCGGTTGCCGGGCCACACCGTGGCCACCCAATCCAACACCCGGTCGGCGACCTCCTCCTTAGGCAGCAGGGGTAGGGGAATCACCTGACCATCGCGGTGAATCAGGGTAACCTCATTGGTATCGACGGCAAAGCCAGAATCGGCCCGGTTGACCTCATTGGCGACGATCAGATCCAGATTCTTGCCCTTGAGTTTATCTCGGGCATGGGTCTGCAGGTCATCGGTTTCGGCGGCAAAGCCCACCAGAATCTGTCGGGTCTTCTGTTTGCCCAATTCCGCCAGGATGTCGGGATTATGGCTAAGCCTCAGGATCATTTCCTCACCGCCCCGTTTGATCTTGGTGCCGACAAAACTGGCCGGTCGATAATCGCTGACCGCGGCGGCCATCAGCACCACATCGGTGTGGGGGAAATGTTCCATCACCATTTCCTGCATCTCCAGGGCAGTTCGCACCATCAGGCGCTCGACCCCGGCCGGCGAGGGTAGGGCCGAGGGACCGCTCACCAACCGCACCCGGGCTCCCCGCCGCCGAGCCACGCGGGCCAGGGCATAGCCCATCTTGCCAGTGGAGCGATTGGTTAAAAATCGCACCGGATCGAAATCCTCGTGGGTCGGCCCGGCGGTGACCATGATTTCGCAGCCCTGCAGATCCTGCGGAGTCAGCAGCACCGCCAGCTCTTCCACAATGTCAACCGGGTCCGGCAAGCGGCCCCAACCGGCGGCGCCACAGGCCAAGGCTCCGGCCGCGGGCGACAGGACGTGGAAACCCGCCTGGCGCAGACGGCCCAAGTTATCCTGGACAATCGGGTTGTCATACATCTTGACATTCATCGCCGGGCAGATCAACACCGGTCGGGTGGCCGCCAGCACAATCGTCGTCAGTAAATCGTCGCCAATACCTGCGGCCAGCTTGCCTATCAGGTTGGCCGTGGCCGGGGCCAGGACTAGGGCATCAACCTGTTGGCCCAGGCTAATATGCTCCAGGGGGACGGCAGCGGGCCCGAACAGCGCGGTGCGGACCGGCGTTCCGGATAGGGTTTCCAGGGTCAAAGGGCCAATAAATTCGGTGGCACTGCGGGTCATTACTACCTGCGGCCGGGCTTCCTGAGCAATCAACTGACGCACCAGCTCCGCGGCTTTATAGGCGGCGATGCCTCCCGACACACCGACCAGAATACATTTGTCTTTCAATACCTTAACCATAAAAGGCGTGCCATCTAAAAACAGACTGCCCGGAAGTTATCCTATTATGGAGGCTAACTACCGCAAAATCTCCTGAATTTAAAAAAACGGATTGTACTTGCGTTCCTGGCCCACGGTGGTGGCCGGACCGTGGCCGGGCATGACCAGGTAATGGTCCCCCAAGGGAAAGATCTTTTCCCGCACCGAACTGATCAACTCTTCAAAAGAGCCGCCCGGAAAATCGGTCCGTCCGATAGAGCCGGCAAATAGCGTATCACCCACATAGACGATGGCATCATTTTGCATTACCAGGGAGATCCCCCCCGGTGTATGTCCAGGGGTATGCAGCACTTTGAGCTGATATTTTCCAAAGCTTACTACATCACCCTCATTCAGCAAGATTTCGGCCTGGGAAGGGCGAATCCGACCTCCGGTAAAAAACAAGGCCTCGGCCGAGGGTTGGCTAAGCATAGAGGCATCGGCCGGGTGAATGGCGATCGGCGCGCCGGTAGCCTCCTTGAGAGGCTGATTGGCATCCACATGATCAAAATGGCCATGAGTGTTAATGATCATTTTCAATTGTAAGTTCTTGCGCTTCAGGGTGTCAAGAATCTCGGCGGCGTCCCCACCGGGATCGATCACCACGGCTTCGCCGGTGTCTTCGTCCCCCAAGATATAACAATTGACTTCTAATAAACCTACTACCAACACTTCCTGAATCATTGCTATCCCGTCGGTAAATAAAGCATTTTAGGAAAACCAACACATTCTCACACCCTGAAATCCGAAGTAGCAGCCGAAACCGATCAGGAACAGGGCGCAGAAAACCATAAAGCCATGATAAAAGCGATCAGACAACAACTGTTTGCCCTGAGCTACGGCCAGCGAGACCAGGGTGTACCACGCCAGGTCGGCCAGAATATGACCGGCAAAGAAAAAGGCGATTCCCCAGAAGCCGTATTTATAGGCAAACATCACATATCCCAATCCCAGGGTAAGCCACCAGATGAGCCAGTAGGGGTTGGCGACGCTCATCAAGATTCCGGCCCACACCGGATGAATGCTGCGGCCGTGGTTCTGGGTCAGCGACAACTGGGCCTGGCGGGCCTCTTTGAGCAGCCCCAGACCCATCCACCATAACAGACCGGCGCCCAACAGGGCCACTGCCCCCATAATATAGGGCTGATTGACCACCGCCCCGACTCCCAGCAATAACAGGATAAGCAGCGTGAACTCTAATAATCCATGTCCCAGGATGATCAGCGGTCCGGCCCAGAACCCCCGTCGGCTGGCCTCGGTGATGGTTATGGTCAAAAGCGGCCCGGGCATCAAGGCGCCTGACAGGGCGATCAGGAAAGATGAGCTAAATATGCCCAACAGTATCAATAAAACTTCCATAACGCCGCCCTACGACTCACGGTGCCATTCCGGGGTCCTCTAAGATTCGTTAATGATAACATAGGCCGACTTTAAACCAAAGGAAAATCAAAGGAAGGTATGCGGTAGTCTCCGGTAGGGGCGACCTGGCGGGTCGCCACTATACTTGCTCAGATTTGCTAATCCTGGACCGATTCGGGCTCCTTGGTGGCGGGCAACTTAATGGTCACCGTGGTGCCGATGTTGAGCTTACTGTCAATAGAGATCTGGCCCCGGTGTTGTGTGATGATCTTATGAACAATCGGCAACCCCAGACCCGGACCGGAAGGCTTGGTGGAAAAGAAGGTATCAAAGATATGGGGCAACATGTGTGGCGGGATGCCCTTGCCGTTATCCTCCACCTTAATCTCCACCATTTCATTCTGACGCCGGGTGCTCAGTTTCAAACGACCGCCGAAAAACATGGCATCCAGGGCATTGGCTACCAGTTGCAGGATGACCCGCTTCATGTTGCCGACATCCATGGTCAGCGGCGGCAAATCTTCAGCCAGTTCCACCTTAAGATCCACCTGTTTTTCTTCGATCTTAGACCGGATGATGCCCAAGGCCCCCCGGACTACCTGATTAATATCCTGTTCCTCTTCGCGGGGGATAAAGATCACTGAAGTTTCAATAACTTCACTGACCATCTGTTCCAGGCGTTTGGCTTCCTTGATGATGATTTCGGCGTAATTTCGGGTATCAGAGTCTTGTGGAAGTTTTTTCAGAAGCAGATGGGCAAAACCACCGATGGCATGCACGGGATTACGGATCTGGTGGGCGACCTGTTGGGCGCTACGCACCGCCGCGCCTAATTGACCGGCCAGAGACTGGAAAAACTCGACATGCTCACGCGCGAAATAACCTTTCTGACTGCTGGCCGCGGTTAAGACTCCCAAGGCCAGGGTTTCGGTGGTGATCGGGGCCAGCACAAAAGAGGCCAGGGTCTCTTCTTCCAGCAAGCCTTCGAGACGGTCCCGGCCCATCAGCGAAGTATCCGACACTGAAATGACCTGAGGAGTTAGCAGACATTGTCCCAACAAGGTGTTGATTTCCGGCTTGGTTGACAAGATCTGGGCGATACGGGTCAATCCCCGGTAACTCTTGATAGTCAACTGGCCGTCTTCATCTAACAGTCGGACCGAGCATTTTTCTACCCCTAGTCGCTCGACCAATAGGTCGAGCACGCCTTCGATCAGTTCGGGCAGGTATAAAGTAGAAGTTAAGGTCCGGGCGGCTTCATACAACACCGAGAGTTCCGCCACTCGGCGCTTGAGTTTTTGCTGACTTTCCTCCAGGGAACTGGAGACCTGACCGAACAGATCAAAAACCCCTTCCATGCGAGAGCCTAAAGAGGACAGGTAGCCATCCATAATTACCCGGGCCGCGGCCGGTCCGATGGAACCCGCGATGGTACGTTCGACATAAGCCTCCAGTTGCAACTTTTCTCGATCCCCCCACTCTTTTTCAGGAAGTTCTATTTGCTTCAAGAAGCCCTGGCGAGCTTCCCTGGCCTTTTGCTTGCCGATAAACTTTTCCATAAAGCAGGTGAACTGATCCAGATTGGGGAGATAAGTATATCGCCGTTCCAGCGGCAGACCTTCTTCAAGTTCAAAAATCCCGACAAAGCGCCGCGCCTGTTCCACCTCCAGGGGACTGGCGGCGGTCAACAGGGACACGCTCACAAAAATACCAATGTTGAAAAACAACGACCAGAAAAAGGCATGGGACAGATGGTCCAGACCAGACAGACCCAGAAAGGCGATGGGTTTGAGAACCGCCAGCCCCAGGGGGCCGTGTTCCAGTATACCTGGATGAAACAAACCGGCCTCAATCAGGTAGGGCAGGACCAGGGTATAGGCCCAGAGCAGAAAACCTGCCCCCAGACCGGCAATCGCCCCCCATTTCGTGGCCTCCCGCCAATATAACGCGCCCAGAATGGCCGGGGCCAATTGGATTACCCCACAGAAGGCGATCAGTCCCATATCGACCAGCATGGCGGAAGGGCCGATCAAGCGATAGGTGATAAATCCTAAAAGGATTACCAGAAGAATGCCGAGCCGTTTGATGGTCAGCAAATGAGGCGGGAGATGCTCTTGCAAATTTAGGCGGATGGTCAGCGGCAGTACCAGGTTGTTAAGGAGCATGGTGCTGACCGCGATCGACGACACCGCCACCATCGCCGTAGAGGCCGACAAGCCGCCAATAAAGGTTAGCAGGGCCAGATACGGATGGCCGCTTTGTAGTGGAATTCTAAGGACAAAGGTATCCGCCTCGGAGGACGGAAAACCCAGCAGCAGCCCGGCGAAGGCAATGGGCATGACAAACAGATTGATTAATAACAAGTATAAGGGCAAGAGCCACATGGCGGTCAGAATATGCTTTTCATCGGTATTTTCGACTACTGCCATATGAAACTGGCGGGGCAGAAAAAGGATCGCCCCCATGGCCAGGATGGTCTGAACCATGATCAATAGGTAGCTATCATGAGCACCGGTATTGACGGAGAGTAACTGACGAAATTGCGGATTGTGCCTGATACCGCCGAAGATCTCTCCCCAACCCTGAAAAATGCCATAGCTTACCAAGATCCCCACGGCCAGGAAGGCCAGGAGTTTAATCAGAGATTCAAAGGCCACCGCGGCCACCATGCCCTCGTGACGTTCAGTGGGATCTAAATGGCGAGCCCCGAACAGAATTCCGAATACCGCCAGAATCAGGGCCACATAAAAGGCGGTATCCTGGTACACCGGGGTCGTAAGTGGTGAGATGACTTCATGATAGGCCAGTATATTAAAGGTGTTAGAGACTGACTTAAGTTGCAGGCCAATATAGGGCACTACGGCGAGGAGGACACCCAAGGTCACCAAGGCCCCCAGCAAGGCCCCTTTGCCATAGCGCAGGGTCAGAAAATCGGACATGGTGGTCAGGTTGTTGTCTTTGCAGACCCGGAGGAGTTTGCGCAACACAAACCACCAAAAAAAGGCCATCAGGGTGGGACCCAGATAAATGGTCAGAAAGGTCGCTCCCTGGGTCGCGGCCTTGCCTACACTGCCGAAAAAAGTCCAGGCCGTGCAATAGACGGCCAGAGAGAGGGTGTAGATATAGGGGTTGGCGATCACACTGCGGCCTTTGGCCCGCTGCCGGTCCCCATAATAGGCGATGGCAAAGAGCAACAACAGATAACCAAAGGCAATAACCGCAACCAGTTCGGGACTAAGCATTACTCTTTGTAAAACGACTGGACTGTTTGCTCTTTAACAGTTAAATAGCGACCAAAAGCCCGAAGCCCGGCAACCGCCAAAATCCAAATCCCAAAGAGGTACCAGGTCAACATGGGTACCCCTAACAAAAAAAAATCACGGTTGAAAATCTGAAGCAGGGGGTAATTAAGCAAGAAAAAACCCAGGATTCCCAACAGAACCAGAAGCTTATCTTTTTTGGTCATGGTGGCGGGCCTCTTCTCGGTTTTCCTTTCATCCCGGCCAGAGATATGGAAGGATGGGGAAATTAATACTCTTGTAAAACAGAACCGACTAGCCCTCGGACAATTTTACATTTTATAATAGCGTACTTATCGGCGGGAAACAAGGGTGTCAAATAAGCGCTTCCAGCGAACCGCCGGGTCGTTTCTGGCTTAAGATCCCGTTTTTTATTGAATATCACCGGCTAAAAAAACCGTTCGATTTCTGCCGCTTGCTGAGACGGGATCGAGCCATGCATGGAGCCAAAATAATTAAACCGTCTGAGCCGGGCTGAGCGCCAAATTTTCAAATCGTTCGTAGCGGCCGCGCATGGCCCGGGCCAGGGCCAGCCCCATGCCGGGTTCCATGAAATTGCGGTCCGTATCGACAAATAGGGCCGGCAGGCCGCTGTTGCCGATGGCCGTCGCCACCTTCAGGGCATCACGGCGCGCATCGGCACTGAACAACGGGACATTAGGGTTGCCGTCGGAAATCACCACGATGATCGGGATCAGGCTTTTTTGCCGCTGCAGTTCGATTCGGGCCAGGCGAAAGGCCAGCTTCAGGGCATGGGCCAGCGGGGTCTTGCCGCCGGTGGGCAAAATGCGCAATCTTTTCTGAGCCAGGCTGATGCTATTCGTCGGGGGCAATAAGATCCGGGCCCGGACGCCATTGAAGGTGATCATGCCCACCCGGTCGCGGCGCTGATAGGCCTGTACCAGAAAGGCTAAAGCCGCCTGTTTGGCCGCGGCCATGCGTTGGGCCGCACCCATGGAGCCGCTGGCATCGACTACCAATAACAACAGCGCCTGGGTTTTGCCATGCCGGACCTTGTAACGCAGATCATCGGGGCTGATCTCCAGCTTGCCGTTCTTTAGCCCTTTGCCGTTGCCCACCGCGGCCCGCAGGGTAGCATCGAGCGCCAGATCCGGCACTTCCCCATAAGGCAAGCGGGAGCGCAGATAACGGCCATAATAGCTTTGGGTCGCGGTAGCTAACCGTCGACCTCGTTTACCGTGGCACTGCCGGGGGAACTTAAAGAAAAATGGTTTAAGCGCAAAGGCGGGGGGACAGGCGACCACATAGGTGCCTTCCGGCATTGGCAGGTCGCGTTCTACAGGCTTTTTTTTTCCGAAGCGGGCGGCAGGGATTCACCCGCGGCCGCGGCGTCAATCTGTTCGACCAAGCGGGCCGTGTCAATCTCTTCATCCTCCAGCGGATGGTGGACCAGCCGATGGCGCAGGGCAAAGACCGCGGCACGCTTGATGTCGGCGATCTCTATCGCGGTCCGGCCTTCGAGGGCAGCCAAGGCACAGGCGGCCCGGATGGTCACCAGATCCGCCCGGTGGCCCTCGGCCCCCATAGTCAGGGCCAGATGTACGGCCAGTTGCAGGGCGGCCTCACTGACCTGAACCGTGAGAAGGACTTCCCGGGCTCTTTGGACCCGGTGCTTCAGCTCAGTTTCCGCGGCTTGCTGGGCGCTAATAAAGTCCTCCGGAGCCCGCTCAAAGGCCAGGCGGTTATTGACGATGGCGGCGCGGGCGACGGGATTGACCAGACCTTTAACCTCGATGCAGATGCCAAAGCGGTCCAGCAGTTGGGGGCGTAATTCGCCCTCTTCGGGATTCATGGTGCCGACCAGGATAAAACGGGCCGGGTGGGCCACCGAGACCGACTCCCGTTCTACCACATTAACCCCGGAAGCCGCGACATCTAACAAGATATCGACCAGATGATCTTCCAGAAGATTGACCTCATCAATATAGAGAATACCCCGATGGGCCCGGGCCAGCAACCCCGGTTCAAAGCGTTTGCGACCAGAATGAATCGCGGCCTCCAGATCAATGGTACCCAGCACCCGGTCCTCGGTGGCCCCCAGCGGCAGGGTCACCACCGGCACGGCCTTGCGCACCACCGGCAGTCCATTGCCTTCAATCCGGCGGCGCTGACAGTCTTCACAGAGGCCGTCCACCCCCTGAGGATGACAACCATAAACACAGCCGGCCACGGCCTCGACTTCCGGCAGCAGGGCCGCCAGAGCCCGCACCGCGGTAGATTTGCCGGTGCCTTTTTCCCCGCGGATCAACACGCCGCCAATAGCGGGGTTGATGGCGTTGATCAATAGGGCCAGTTTCAGGTCTTCCTGGCCGACAATGGCGGTAAAGGGAAAGAGCGGCATCCGGGAGCGCATGATGATTAATTTTACCTTGCCGATTCAGGTAGTCAAGGTTTTTGAAAATTTGTGATTTTCTCCATCCGCGCGGCCTGCCCTGCTCACCAGTCAAAAAAAATCCCTTGACTTTTTTTATTAAACCGGCTTCAATAAATAGCGAGTTATGTAATAGGCGAGAGCCACCCAGACTCAGAGGGTGGCTTTTTCTTTTGGGGCCGACCATGCGGCTGGTAATGATCGACAACTATGATTCCTTCACCTATAACCTGGTGCAATTGTTCTATGAATTCGATCTGGAGGTGCTGGTCTTCCGCCACGACCAGATTACTTTGCCAGAGATCGAAGAGCTATCTCCCGATTGGCTGTGCATCTCGCCCGGACCCAAGGCCCCCCAAGATGCGGGAATCAGCAAGGCGGTGATTGCCCATTTTGCCCCGCGCTTGCCGATTTTAGGGGTCTGTTTGGGGATGCAGGCCATGAACGAGGTCTTTGGCGGCCAGACCGTTCTGGCCCCGGTGCCGGTGCATGGCAAGCGCTATCAAGTGTTTCATCAGGGCCAGGGACTGTTCCGTGACTTGCCGTCGCCGTTCTGGGCCGCTCGCTACCATTCGTTGGCGGTGCAAACCCGCAGCGCGGATCTGGAAGTCACAGCCCGCGCCGAGGATGGCGTAGTCATGGGACTCAGTCATCGTCACTATCCGCTGCATGGGGTGCAGTTCCACCCGGAATCCTTTCTTACCGAATACGGTAAGGAGTTAACCGCCAATTTCCTGGGCTTGGCCCCCGGGTTTAAGGCCACCGCGGAAATTTGACGAACGTCCTTTATGTGGGGTCAAATAACCGATATCAAGATTGCTGCGCTGTCGCCGCCGGGCAGTTTAACCGGGCTGGAACAGTGGTTTAGCGCCCTACGGCAGCAGCCTTATGCCATGTTGCTGTTGAGCGGCGGCGACCTGGATTGCGCCCGCTATTCCCTGATGGGCTGGGACCCGTTTCTGGTCCTGCGGGCCCGGGGGAAACAGCTAGACCTCCAGATCGGCGATCGCCACCAGAACCTGGTTGCCAACCCCTTTATGGTGCTGGATGAAATACTGGGTGAGTTGGAACTATCCGACCCGTTGCCAGTTTTTCCGTTTACTGCCGGAGGCCTGGGTTTTCTAGCCTATGATCTCAAAAATCACCTGGAACGCCTGCCCACCACCGCGCGGGACGATCTGCAACTGCCGGAAATGGTGCTGGCCTTTCCCCGGCAAGTGATGGTCCAGGATCGCCATCAGGACCGCTACTGGCGCATTCAGGTAGAGTATGCCCCGCCCTATGGCACAGCCACAAAAGGACACCGGCGGATCCCGACCGAGCCAGCACTAGGCCACGCTCCCAGGCGGCCGGGCAATTACCGGGTCGGCGCCCTAGAAAGTAATTTCAGCCGGGAGCAATATCTGCAGGCGGTGCGCCGGGTGCGGCACTATATTCGCCAGGGGGATGTCTATCAGGTCAACCTGTCCCAACGTTTTTCCTTTCCCCTGCAGGGCGATCTCTATAGCCTGTTTTTACGGCTCTACCGGCGGAATCCGGCCCCGTTTTATGCCTATCTGAATCTGGGGGATTTTCAGGTGTTATCCACCTCCATGGAGCGCTTCCTGTTCCGCCACGGGGATTATCTGGAGACCCGGCCGATCAAGGGCACCCGGCCCCGGGGCCACAGCGCCGCCGAGGATCTGGCGCTGCGCCAGGAGTTGCTCACCAGCCTCAAGGATGACGCCGAGCTGTCGATGATTGTCGATCTGCTGCGCAATGATCTGGGCAAGGTCTGTCAGGCCCGCACCGTCAAGGTCCAGGAACACAAGCGCCTGGAAGCCTATCAGAATGTCTATCATCTGATTTCCATTGTCGAGGGCCGCCTGCGCGCCGGCGTCACTCAGGTCGATATCCTGCGGGCCACCTTTCCGGGCGGTTCGATCACCGGCTGTCCCAAGATCCGCTCTATGGAAATCATTGATGAACTGGAACCTACGGTGCGCCATGTCTATACCGGGGCAATCGGCTATCTGGGCCTGCATCGCAACCTAGATCTCAATGTGGCGATTCGTACCGGCATCTGTTGCCGCGGCCGCTTCTACTTTTCGGTGGGCGGCGGCATTGTTTACGACTCTAAGGAAGCAGATGAATATTTGGAGACCCTGCACAAGGGCCAGACGCTGTTCAGTATCATTGGCCAGGGTGGGGTCGAGGACCGCCATGGCCCCGAAGCCGGATTTTCTCAAGCCGAGGCCTGAGACGGGCGGCCTCTAAAACACGAGGTGTTCTGTTTGAAGCGATGACCCAGGAGTTTATCTTTGTCAATGATCGGCTGGTGCCCGTTGGCGAGGCCCGGGTCTCGGTCAATGACCGGGGCTTGCTCTATGGCGATGGGTTTTTTGAGACCATGCGGGCCGCAGCCGGACGGGTGTTGTTCTTAAAGGAGCACCTGGCCCGATTGCAGGCCTCCTGCCAACAGTTTCGGATTCGGTGGCCGTCGGAATTCCCTTGGGATACTTACTTGCAGAACCTGCTAGGGAGAAATGGCCTCAAGGCAAGCGTGGCAGTGGTAAAGATCTTGGTTACCCGCGGCACGGTAGCGGGACTAGGATTGCCCGCTGGCGACAAGCCCACTATAATCATCTATGCCCGACCCTACGACCCGCCTCCAGCCGTCGAATATCAGCAGGGCTGGCCGGTAGTGATCTTTCCGGAGCCGCGCGCCAGCTTTTTGGGTCGCCACAAGAGCCTCAATTATCTGTTCTGCCTGGCGGCCCGGCAATATGCCCTGGACCAGAAGGCCCGCGAGGCTTTGATCCTGGAACCGGACGGCAACATCTCGGAAGGCGCGGCGACCGGCCTGATCTTTACCGAGGCCGGAAATTATTTTACCCCGGAAGCGGCCAGCGCCCTCCCCAGTATTACCGTGGCCATGCTGGGCCGGGCCTTGCGCCGCCGGGGCCATTCCTTGCTTGCCGTCCCTACTAGCGCCGCCCGCCTGACGCAATCTCAAGGGGTATGGCTGGCCAACTCGCTGATGGGACTATTGCCCGTCGCTACTCTGGATCGTTGTAACTTGCCTCTCTCGGACCTGACCGAATTTCTTAATCAATGTTTGTGGTCAGAGGCCGGCTAGGGCTTGACGCAGCTTCTGGCCGACGGTTTGCATTTCCCCGGCCTGGTATTCCCCTTGCGGAAACAGTTGCAGATCATCGTCATAATAGCGGGGAATCACGTGCAGGTGGGCATGGAATACCACTTGCCCGGCCGCCGGGAAGTTATTCATGCCTAGATTGAACCCATCGGCCTGATAGGCGACCCGTAGGGCCTGGGCCACTCGCCGACAGACCTGGCCCATTTCCAGCCACAGGTCATCCGGCAGATCCAGAAAATTCTGATAATGTTCCTGGGGAATCACCAGGGTATGACCATAATGCACCGGCGCAATATCCAGGAAGGCATAGACCCGCTCGGTGCGCAGCACCGGCACCGAGGATAAGCGACCCGCGGCAATCTGACAAAATATACAATCGGAATGTGACATTGTCCTCCCCTGTTTAGTCTATTGCTGATATTATTTAACTCTGCTGGGTAGGGTAGGGGGCCCCATAGCGCCTCCCACCCTGTCCTCCAATAAATCATGTTGTTGGAGAGGTTCGCAACCATATTTCGAATTATGGAGGAGGTAATTATGATCCTCAAAGACCTGCGGCCCCTGCTGGCCAATCTGGTAGCCGAGATGGAAAAGACCGTGCCTTATGCGGCGGCCCTGGCCCAAGAGAGCGAAGGCGAGCGTCTGTGGGTGGACAGCCGGGAATCCCGGGCCGAAGCCCTGGAGCGCCAGCAGGGCGTGGTACTGACCGTGTTTACGGGCCGTATTTTCCTGGAATATGCCTTGAGTGGCTTGTCTGATCCTGATTTTTGCTCACGCCTTTCCCAAGGGGCGCAAGCCCTGGTCAAAACCGCGGTAGATGCCGGAGTGCTAGAGCCAGGATTAACCATCGATCCCGGCACCCCCCTGACCAGGGATTTCGCGGTGTTTCCGGTCGTTGATCCGGCCGAGATTGCGCTCCCGGATAAAATGGCCGACCTGGTCAATCTCCGGGATCAGTTGCAATCGGGCGATCCCCAGGTAGTGAACGCGACCGCGGTTTATAGCCAGCTGGTCAGTCGGGAACTGTTTGTCAATCGGGCCCGCAGCCTCTATCAGGAGTTGCCCCGGGTGCAGATTGTCGCCCAGATCGTGCTGCGCCAGGACCAACGCACCGCCCGGCTGCATACCGGCCATTGTTACCAGGGGGGCTATGAACATGCGCACCTGGCTCCAGAGAAGATAGACCGGCTGCGGGAAGATGCCCGGCGCATTCTGAGCGCCCCGCGGCTCACCCCGGGGACTTATGATTGCCTCTTTTCCCCCGATTTTGCCGGTATTTTTGCCCATGAGGCCTTTGGCCACGGCACCGAAGCCGACCTGTTCCTGCAACACCGCTCACGGGGACAGGATTATCTGGGCCAGCCGGTGGCCTCGCCCCTGGTTGACCTCTTTGATTCCCCGGTGCTGCCGGGCCAGGCCGGGAGTTTTTTCTTTGACCATGAAGGCCAACTGGCTTCTGCAACTCAAATAATCAGGCAGGGCATTTTAACCCGACCAATCACGGATCTTCATTCCGCGGTGCGGCTGGGGCTGCCGCGCAGTGCTAACGGGCGGCGGGAGTCGTTTGCCCGCAAGGCTTATGCCCGAATGACCAACACCTATTTCGGTCCCGGCCCGCACACCTTTGCGGAGATGCTGGCCGATATCGAGTTCGGCTATTTTCTCGACCATCCCTCCAACGGCATGGAGGATCCCAAAGGCTGGGGCATTCAACTGGAAGGTTTGTATGCTGAGGAAATCCGCCAGGGGCAGTTGACCAGCCGGGTCTATTCCCCGGTGATCGTTACCGGTTACGTCCCGGACCTGCTGCGGTCTATTACCATGGTCGGCAATAAACTCGAAATTACTGGCCTGGGTACCTGCGGCAAGGGCCATAAGGAATGGGTCAAGGTATCGGACGGCGGCCCTTATCTGCGTTTGCAGGCCCGGCTGGGTTGATCCTTATCTCACGACGCTGGTGCCGCGCTAAAGCGTCGGTGGACAGCCTGGTACAGGTCGTCGATGATCTGGAGGGATAAGCGTTGCAAGGCCCGACTCATGGCTTGCGCCAGCCCTCAGGGGTTTTTTCCGCAAATCGACAGGATGATTTTTCCCTGCTGCTGACCATCAATCTGGAAGGCATAATCTGGTTTTGGCCTGGAGGCGGTTGGCATGGCAGGTGGGAGTATTACTGGCCCGCCTTTTTTTGTCTAGGATTTAGATTATGTGTTTCGTGGCCGTAATCTTTAAGTGGCGCTAAGTTGCTTAATGCTAACCGGTTTCTTCGAGTGCAGACTAAAGCTTGCGGCTACCAGAGGGTTACAATTAAAATTGCTCAATCGAAATGCTATTTATTCCCGGCTGTTTTTAATGATCTGGCCGGGGCAGATAAACGACACTCCCTGGTTCGCGGCCGCGCCAATCATCACCGCCTCAATTATTGGCATATTAACTTGGGTTTTGGCCTTCCATTTAACTATAAAGAACGCCCCCGGTCCTCCGGTGATATCTGTTTCTTTGACAAAAAATTGATTTGAGTTCCAAGGATCAAGCTCAATCGGCTGGTCCGTATAATTGCGCACCATCTTCCCCTGAGAATTATAGTACTTCACCGAAAGCACGGTGATGACCTGAGCCGGGTCAGTGTTGCGAATGGTCAAAGTAGCTGTTAAATTAAAAGGTTGCAGCCGATCTCCAAAATAGACATTAGAATAGATGGGCACGTAAACAGTTTGTTGTCTTCCTAATTCGGCGTTTGAACGTGTCCATCCGGCTGAGCTTGCCCAAGCCGTTACCAACAGGATCCCAAATATGCTTACCACTGACCTCAATCTAAACTTTAGGAGCATGTTTGCACCTCATCATCATTGGGCAAAGGTGAACGCCGCTAACCAGTCTATAATCTGAATGTGGCTTTAAGGCGTGGCTAGTTTCCATCCGGAAACTCCTCCCGCCCTGATGTGAGGGGGGTAGGGGGAGGGGCCTAAATTTCAATCTGTAGCACAGCCCGGCTTGAGTTAGTTTTCCGGATTCGTACTCAGTCAAGAGCTTTAGCCTGTAATTTCATCTTGTTAAGCAAATCAGCAAAGGACTTCTTTTGAATGACCCGACCAAACTGATCTTCATAGGTTTGCAGAATGCTGATGCCGTCAACCTTGACATCATAGAGCACCCAGCCTGAAGAGCGCCCGTGCATCAGGTACTCTACCGGAATTTTTTCATTAATACGGACTATGGTGGTTTTTACCTGGGCCCGGTTACCTTGCTGTGATTCCTGGTGATATTGGACAGTTTCTCGTTTAAGGAAGTTTAGCACCAGACGAGTATAGGAATCTTGAAATAAACGGGCAAAGGTTTCTTGAAACTCGCGCTGCTGGCCGGCTGAGAGACGGTTGTAGGTCGGACCTAAAGAAGTGCGGGCCATCATGGCGAAATCGAAATTTGCTTTGATGATCTGGCGGATGGCGCGGGCACGCGCCTCATGGTGGGCTTCACCGCTCAGGGCCGGATCGTTTTGAATGGCCAGTACTTTATCCAAGATTCCTTTGACATAAGTGGTCGGTGGGCCCGCTATTGCGTCTAGGGGTAGACACCAGAGAATTACCAAAATCCAGGCCACTATTCGAAAATTTTTCATTATTGTAACCTCTTTGTTTTTTTATTGAAAAGGCCTGATATCTTGGCCTTGGGTTAATGGTTCAAGCACGGCGCGGGTGTGGGCCTCTTTTCTGGACAGCAGCCGTAAAAAGGCTGGTAGCACGCTTAAGGCGGCCAGCAAAACACTGGTGCTGCCCACCGTGGCCAGCAGTCCCAAACTAAAGACCCCTTGATGGCTGGAAACCATCAGACTGCCAAACCCCACTGCGGTGGTCAGGGCTGACAGAGTAACGCCCTTGGCGGTGCTGGCCGGCAGGGTGATGCCGCGGGCCATCGGGTCTATCTTCCAACGCGACAGGATGACAATGCCGTATTCCATGCCTTCCCCTAAGATCAGGGGCAGGAAGAGAACATTGGCCTGGTTAAAAGAGATATCCAAGAGCCACATCAGGTTCAAGCTCCAGCCGGTGCCTACCAGTAAGGGGACGATGGCCAACAGGGCTAATTTTATGTTGCGGAAAAAGAGCAACAATACGCCGGTTACCGCTAATAACGCCAGGCCGGCGGCGGCCAGGCAGGCATTGCGGAAGGCGGAAGTAAAGACATAGAGTAATACCGGGTCACCTACCACATTTGGATCCACGGTGCGCAAGTCGTGGACAAATTTGGCGAGCGGTTCCCGATCCCAGACATCCTGGGCCGGAAACACGCGGATCAGATAGCTGCCCTGGGAGCCAATGAATCGTTCCCGGACCTCTTGCGGCAGATCGCTGATCTGAGGCGGCGGGGTATTCAGACTGCTATTTAGCAACTGCCATTTATCCTTGAGATCAGCAAAGAAATGCTGTTCAAATTTTGCCAATCGTGTCGCGATCGGCTTATCGGGATTGTGACGCAATAAGGTCAAAAGCTGGGAAAGCAGCAAATTGGCTTCATCCAACTGGTCTTCGGTGTCTTGGTTTTCCGGCTGCCAATTGCTGTTCTGAGCCTGCGACAGTTTAAAGTGAATCCGGCCCAGTACTGATGCCAGTTCGGCGGGGGAAGAGGACCGTGGTAGACTAGCCGGAAACTCGACCTCATCGAGTACCGGTCTCAACTCCTGCAGCAGATGTTGCTTATATTCCGGGTCGCGGGGCAGAAAAGAGAGGATGGATTCGACATGCGATACCGTGGGCAACTGTTTTAAGGCCTGGGTCCGAGCCTGAATTTCTTCCGGACAGCAAACGGTCATGACCCCATAAACACTGGAATATTGCGAGTCCTCTAATATTTTATGTTCCCAAACTACCGACTCGGTTGCTTGATTTTGGAGGTTCAGAGGATTCAGGTCGAACGGGACAAACCACAGGCTGACACCTCCCAGGGCGGCAAACGCCAATCCCAAGCCCAGAATCAAGCCGGGGCGCTGCCATTTGAGCGACATGAAGGGATGGGGATGAGCTTCGATGACTTCCCCTCTCTCCTCTGGCCTACACTTTTCGATCAGAAAGACCAAAGCCGGCTGGACCAATAAAGTGACCGTTAGCATGGCGGGGATGCCCATAAAAAGGATGAGGCCGAGCTCCGCCAGTCCTTGGAAACCCGTAAAAATTAGGGGAATGAAGGAAACGGTGGTGGCCAGCGCGGCGTAAATGATCCCGGGCGTGCCATATTTTTGGGTTCCCCACAAAGCTCGCAAGGTGCAACGCCGACTCCCATTTTCCTCTTCTTCGAGATGGCAGAACCAATGGATGCCGTAATCAATAGTGATACCCATCATCAGGGGGGCAAAAACCATGGACAGGATATTGAGATGGCCTATCACCAGGGTAGTCAGACCAAAGGTCCAGGATAGTCCGACCAGCAGGACCACGACTTCCATCAGCGGCCGTTTCAGGCTGCGGAAGAAGAGAATAAGCAAGGAAAATTGGCCCAGGAGCGATAACCAGGTGGCCAAAGTGATGTCCTGCAGGGAATCAGTCATCTCATCGCTTTCCAGGGCCTCAGGGCCGGTAACCCCGACCTGGATGTCCGGGAAGCGAGTCTTAACCTGCTCGACAATCTGGCGCAAGTGGTTCAGGATTTTGGTTGATTCGGTATAGTCCCGGGCATTGGTGGTGATCAGGAAAAGTAGATATTTATCACCCTTAGTAAAAAAATAGCCCTCTTCTTGCCAATCTCCAAATTCCTTCGGAAAGACGGCGCGCAAGGGAGATTGATAAGGAGAGCCATCTTCCAGAGAATGATAAAATTCTCGCAAAGTAGCATTAAAGAGACTTAAATCTGGGAGTTTGGCTTTTTCTTCCTGTAGAAATTCAGTAAATAATTGCCCGAGCATATCGCGGGTGATTTCTTCGTTGATGGCGGTAAAGAATTGGGTCAGCGAAGGCTCGGCGGCCAGAGCAGTCAGCACCCGGCGAGACTCCAGAAGCTTATCTTTGAGCTCGCCGATCTGCTCGGGTTTCATGTAAAGCAGCGCCCAAGACTTAAAGTGCTCCGGATTCAAGTGATAAAACCGCTCGGAAAATTCTTCGGGATATTGACGCAGTTCCTGGTCCAGGGCCTGGGCAAAGGCAATGGACTGTTTCGGGTCATGGTTGCTAATCACCGCGACCAGTCCATCTCTTTCCCCGAACTCCTGTTCCAGTTGTTCTTTGAGGTTGATCAGATGTTGATTACCACCGATCAGTCCGCTTCGAGTGGTCTGGAAGGTCAGATTCTGGACCGTGTAGTAAATCGATAGCCCGGCCAACAGCACCGCAATGATGACAATCGGCCAGGCCAGTCGATTCAGTAAGCGAATCCACATCTGGATCAGGCGATCAGATCTTTTTTCTGAGGACAACGGTGCGACCTTTATTTAAACTAAACGGTGTTGACTGAGGTCAACAGCGATAGATCTTGACTAAAACTTGTCTAATTGTAAAACAACCATTAGTTCATTATGGTAATTATTTTAATCATTGAGTTATTTTATTTCAATCTCCAATCACGTCCTGCAGCAGTCCTGCAGCTAAAACAAACTACCAGGACCAACCCGGCCCTGGTAGGAACTTGGTTTTGGTTATGGGAGAGCCGCTAAAGAACTTTTACTGGCTCTGGACTGCCTTTTCTCCAGGCAGTCGGACCCGGTACATTCCGGTGGCTTTGTCCAATTGCACCTTGGCCAGGTGATAATCATAAAGCGCGATGAGATAATCGCCGCGGAATTGCCCGTACCGTTCAAAGGCCTGGAAAATATTATCCATTTTACCGATTCCCATGTCAAAGTTGCTAAGCTCGGTGACCAACCAGCGGCGGGCGTTAACGTAAGCTTTGTCTAGCCCCAAGGTTTTCTTGTAACTTTCTTTGACCTTGCCATAAGCCTGAGCCACTTCCACCGGGATACCCATCAAAGCTGTACCTTGCATATTCTGTAGTTGCTGCAATTCGGCTTTGGCCTGGCCGATTTTGGCCTTGGTAATCCCAAAATCCAGATGCATGTGCATGCCCAGATAAGGAAAGGCATAGCTGGTATTGAAATAATCCTCCGAATAAGGGTTGTGCCAGGTTTGCCGCCCCGGTGCCCCGGCATAGGCCCCTTTGAGACCTAAGAAAAAGGACGGCCAGCGATCGGCTTTGGCAGCTTCGACCAGCAATTTGCGGGCCTCAAGGCCTTCTTTCAGTTGGGCAAACTCAGGTCTCAGGTCCAAGGCTTTTTCAACGTAATGCTCTAGGGCGGCGGGCGGCGCTGAAGGTTGAGGTAGCTCCAGGGGGACCTGAAAATCTTTATCGTAGTCGGTTAAGGACTTGATCGCCTTGTAGGCGACCTTGGCACCCTCTTCGGCTTCCGCCGCGAACTTATCTAACGTCCCTTCATACATGTCTAGACGGTAGCGGTCGCTTTCTTGGACCGCGGGCGAACCCAGGCGCAACAAACGATCAATCCGTTCCCGGATATCGGAAAGATAGACTCGGGCATCTTTGACTTCCCCTATACCCTGTTGAGCCAGGATCAGACCATAATAGGCCCGCGACAGATCCCAAATGACATCCCCCTTTTTCTCTTCGACCTGGGCCTCTTTGACCTTGATGTTGTGATACGCGGCTTTTTTGCGGTGGGCGATTTTACCAAAAGTGTAAAGCGGTTGGAAAACATGTGCATCTATCCGGCCAAACCAGCTCACCCCATGGATGCGGTTACTGGGGTCAGGAAAATAGATTGAACTGCCCCGCACTTCCGGTCGCCGCGCATTGGGAGCCACGCCGGTGATGGCCACCGCCTCAATCTGTGGATAATAATGACTCTTAGCCTGTTCATGTTGCTGCTTGGCCACATCCACTTCACTTTTGCTAGCTTTGACCTGAGGGCTGAATTCTAGTGCCATCTTTACCAATTCCGGCAATTCGAACACCGGAACTTCGGCAGCTAGCAGCGCCGCTGGTGCAGCCAGGATAGCCAAGCATACCATCACTCCCCCTAATCGGACCCAATTACGCATTTTCTCCTCCCTAGCACTGGATGTTTATACCAGTGTGCTTGTTCCCGTAAACCAGCCGGCTCAGGATTACTACTAACTACTGAGCAAGCACGGTCCACCCCTTTTATATTAAAGAACCAAATTTATCTGCCGCGTGGGCTTATTAATTGGATTCTTATAGTTATTCTACTCCTTATCTCAATATTTAGTCAATCTTCTTTGCTGACCACCGTAACATGATTGGTGGTCCGCTCCACATAGGGCCAGCTCAGGTGCAGGCTGGCGCGGCTCAGCACCCATAATTCCGGAATGATTTCCGAGACCAATTTGCCACCGACAAATACCCGCACTACTGAACTTTCGGATACGACCACCGCAATGGCTTCAGTTTCTTTAGTGATGGAGGCGGCGGCCATGTGGCGAGACCCTAACCCTAGCGGCAAATCAATGCCAACTGCTGAAGAATTGAGATACCGGCAGGCCGAGACCACGACGCCGTCCCCAGAAACCACAAACGCCCCGTCTAATTGCGCCAACTCCTTGATGGTCTCACGCATATTAGGATTGTCAATCCGTTTTACCTCGTCCGGATGTCCCAATAAGGGATCCAATATCAGACATCTGGATTGGGCCAGCACCGCGTCGGAATCATAGACGATAAATAAAGTGCCGATTTTTCTACCTTCTCGGCCTTCGCGGGCCAATTCCACGGCCAGGGTGATAACATGTTCCAATACTTCGCGTCTAACACCCTGTTTTCTGGCGCAAATCTCGTCGAATAGATGGGTATCAGGAAACACGCTCGATCTCTGAACTATGAAAGTTTTATGGCGCCGCGTTACTCTTTATTGATCGGGAAGATGCACCGATAACCTGAAATATTTTTCTAATTATCAAATAAAAAATTATTTTTCAATTGAATAGTAGTGTCACCTGACTTTTGCAGACCTTCTCTAAGGCACGGACGTGGGGGTTGGGGCAGAAATTCTGAATAATCTCCCGTTGGTCCCCGAAGTTCAGTTTTCTTTATTGTATTATAGGGGTTGTCTTGATATTTTAATTCAAAGCATGACGAGGGCCAGATTTTCAATCCCGTGGTGCGCTCCTGTAAAGCAGTTAGCTGGATATCATGCCGGTGTGAGGTAGAACCAAGGCATTAATGGTCAGCGCGGCAATTAACCGCGGACCGTTTTTTAAATTAATGTTAAGTTCGCACTACGGCCGATAAAAGTTCAGGGTCTTGCTAACCTTAAGGATGGCAACCAGTTGCTGGAGACGCGTCAACTTAATAACCTCGCATCTCTCTCCCAATTGGGTCTTTACCGTTACGGCTGATTCCGGAGCACGACCATGATCATTACCCAAACGCCCTTACGTATCAGCTTCGTGGGCGGTTTTACAGACTTTCAGGATTTCTGGAGCCAGGAAGAGGGCGCGGTGCTGTGCACCGCCATTGACAAATTTATCTACGTCATCGTCAATAAACGCTTTGATGATCTGATTGTCCTGAACTACTCGCAACGGGAAGTGGTCCACCGGCTGGACGATATTCAGCATGGCCTGATGCGGGAAGCGCTGCGCCTCACCGGCCTGGATCATGGCGTAGAAGTGGTCACCTTGGCCGATGTTCCCACTGAAGGCTGCGGGTTAGGGTCCTCCAGCAGTGTGACGGTGGGGCTGTTAAATGCCTGTCATAATTTTTTAGGCCGATCAGTAACTCCGGCGCAATTGGCCCAGGAAGCCTGTCAGATTGAAATTGACATTTTGAAAAGGCCCATGGGGATCCAGGACCAATATATTGCCGCCTACGGCGATTTATGTACCTTCCGCTTCCGGACCGATGGCCGCGTCGAACCAGAACGGCTTGACTTGTCCTGGTCTCAAAAACGTTGTCTGGAAAAACACTTGTATCTTTTTTATCTGGGCAATACCCGCCAGGCAGATCCGATTTTAACCAAAATTACCGCCGATATCGGCGCCAGTCGGCCGGCTCTGAGGGCTATTCGGGATCAGGTTTGGCAAATGCGGGATTTATTGCGGCAGGGAAAGCTGGATGATTTTGGCCGGGCGCTGCACCACGGCTGGTTGGCCAAACGGGCGCTCAGCGCGGCTATTTCCAACCGCCAGATCGATCGAATTTACCACCAAGCCCGGGAGGCGGGAGCTATCGGCGGTAAGGTCAGCGGCGCGGGGGGCGGCGGTTTTATCCTGCTTTATTGTTCGCCCTCCCAGATTAATCGGGTTCGAGAACGGCTTTCGCATCTGCGCGAGCTGCCTTTTCAATTCGAACCCCAAGGCTCCCGCGTCATCCTTAATCAACACCAGGTTTGGAAGAGAAACATCGAAATGGTTGGTAATTTCTGGCGTTGAGGATCGTGGCCAGACTATTTCCTTGAGTTACCGAAGGGGCATCACGGTGTCCAGCTAATCCGATATGAGAAAATTTACCCTGTTAGTCCATAAAAAAGTTCATCTATTGCTAAGTCTGCGAGCAAACCAGGATTTTTTAAAAAAGGCTGGGCTGAATCTGGTCAACAATTTAAGTGCCCTTTTTGCCACCTTGCGGAAGGAAAGGGTCTTCTGGCTGATCGGGACCATAGCCAGCTTGGTGTTCCTGGGAGCTTTAGGGTTTGCTTTCCAGGAATTTGAGGCCCCCAGCTTCTGGGTCGATCTGGGGAATGGCCTCTGGTGGGCTGTGGTGACCCTGACTACGGTTGGTTATGGGGATCTGGTCCCCAAATCGGTAATCGGACGCCTCATTGGAGTTGGCCTGATGCTGTCGGGTCTGGTTATTCTCTCTCTGCTGACTGCCACTGTGGCCTCAGTATTTATTGAACGTAAGTTCCGGAGGGAACGAGGATTGGAAGATATCAGGGTTAACAACCATATCATTATCATGGGCTGGCATCGGGGCGGCGAACGTATCCTCAGGGACCTGCTCAATCGTCTGGAACAGCGGAACCCGGTAGTGTTGATCAGTGAAATGTCACCGGAGGAATTTGAGGACATCAAGATTAAATTTCGCGATCATGATCTATTTTTTTTACGGGGCGATTTTGCCCGGGAGGATCTGTTAGTCAAGGCTAATCTCAGGCGGGCCCACAAAGTCCTGATTTTGGCGGACCGGATGCAGGAACGGCCCCGAGAGCAGATCGATCAACATACGCTGCTGGCGGCCCTGGCGGTTAAGGCGGTCAATCCCAAAATCAACATCTCGGCCGAGTTGCTGTATCCCGAAAATCGCCTGCACCTGGAACGGGCTCATGTGGAGAATATCATCACCCGGGGGGAATATGACAGCGCCTTGATCGCCAGTGCTACGACTTCTGCGGGGCTGTTTAAAGTGCTGGAGAGTTTGCTGTCCGCCGACAAACCCAATTTCTGGGTAGTCGAAATCCCGGCCCGGTTTCATGGCTTGTCGGTCCAGGAGTTTAGCGACTATTTGCGAAGTCGTTACCAGGCCTTGCTGATTGGCCTCTTTAATGAAGGTCAGATGCTACGGCTGGAAGATCTGTTGTCAGGGGAAGCCTCGGCTATTGATGAGTTCATCCGCCGGAAGTTCGCCGAGGCTGGCATGACCCATCTCTTTGGCCGCCGCCGCACCGAGTGTGTCATTAATCCAGCAGCCGACCACTTAATTGCCCCTAATGAAGTGGCGGTGGTGATTGCCAACGAACAACCGTGGTTGTCCAAAGGCACCGGGAGCTTTGAACAACTCTAAAACGATGATAGATCTGAGGCTATTAAAGAAGATTTTTATCTTGCAAGATTTGTCGGACAACGAGCTAGAGCAGGTATTGGCCGCCACCCGCCCGCACTCGGTCCCGGCGCAAAACATCGTTATGACCGAAGGGGAGCCGGGAGAGGTGATGTATATCATGTGTGAAGGAGAAGTGGAAATCACCAAACGCCTGGTCCTGCAATTCGACGATGGTGTGCCCCGGGACAAGGTAATGATCCGGCTCAAGGCCGACGACGGCGTAATCTTTGGCGAAATGGCCCTGATTGACAATGACGTGCGCTCGGCCACGGTTACCGCCCTGACTGACTGCCGATTGTTAGAACTTGGCAAGGATCGCTTCTATGAGCTGGTCCACCAGAATCCCAAGATGGGAATTAAGATTCTTTGGCGCTTGTCACAAATGTTATCCCAGCGACTGCGCCAGACCGGCAATGAGGTGGTCAAGCTCACCACCGCTTTAGCTATTGCGCTAGAAGCATGACATGATATTAAATTTTGGTCTGGAGTCAAAATATTTTTAAATTGCTGGATCAGTAAATATTTTCGAATGTTAGGAGGATAACCTAATTTTTTATCTGAAGTCTTCTACCAACCCAGATATCTCCGCAAGCCCGGCCGGGCTTGAGACTGCAGCCAGGATTTAATCTCGGCCATCCCGGCTGCCAACACCCGCAATTTTAAGTCAAATTCTCCCGGCAGCGGGCCGGTGCGCCACAGTAAGGACGGGGTCGGGCCGATGTCTTCCCACGTTTTAAGGGCGAAAAGCAGACTGCGCAGGTCGGCTCCCCGGACCCGATTGGTTAACAACCGGTCATCGGTGAGGACATCATAAAGATAATCCTGGCCCTGATCCGCACCGATCCGATGCAGCGCGGCCCGGCGCAACAGACAGGGAAAACAATAGCCGCAATTGCCCTGAGTTTGGCGGTGCCAGCGGGCGACTACGGGGTGAGAGCAGGACAAGGTCTGAGGCAGCAAGGCGCGCAACAGTTCCTGGCCTCGACTGGAAGCCAACATTTCGCCTTTGGTCTGCCCCTGGTAAGGGTTGACCAGGGGATGGAAAATCTTTACCTGACGACAGAAGTCTTGCAAATTCTGCAAGACATAAGGATGGGTGGTGCGAGTACTGTAACTGCCCAGGCGGTTCAGGGTCAGCGGCGGGTTGAGACTGATAAAACCGTTCTCCGGGACCAGCAGCGGCAGCCTTGGCTTAAAAGCCCCGGCCACCGTCAACCCCAGGGCGATGAACAGCAGGGAGCGGCTCCTCAGGCTCAATTCCGGGGCCTCCAGTTGTACCCGTAGGCCCAGGTGGTGGACGCGTTCCGCCCCATAATGCTGGGTCAGGGCCGCGGCCAAATGTTTTTGATATCCGGCCAGTTGTCCATAATCATAATGACTGACCAATATTAGCCGATACCCGGCCTCCAGGAAATCGATAGCCCCGACCAGGGAATCAATCCCGCCGGAAAACAGGCAGACCAGATCCGGTTGCCAGTCTAATCGCCATTCCGCTTGAAAACTTAAATCATATTGTAGTGGTCGGGGCACCAATTGCCAGCGGTCTCCGGTGAGGAACTCCAAGATCGGCGTCAGGCCGGCCACCAGTGCCATCCAGGCCGGACTTGCCGGGACTTCCAAAACCAGCTCCCGGGTCCAGGCGTCCGCGGCAGTGGACCTGAACACCAGCTTGTCTGTAGCCCAGACGCCGATCGCCAAGAGCAGCAAAGATTGATATTCCGAGCTGGGAAGCCGGGGATTGGCCCACAGCTGCTGCAGGTTATGGTGCACCGTGAAGCCGGAAGTTGGGGGCCACAGGCTGATATCAGCCGCATATTTTTCTGGAGTGTGAGGGGTTTCCTGGGGATGCCCCCGGACGAAGATTCTAGCCGCCATGGGTCGCCGCCAGGCCACGCAACAGTTGCAGAAGTTGGCCGTTAATCCAGGCCTGTCTCTGCGGTGCGGTCCAGGCCAGGTCAAAAGGCTCGGTGCCGGTGGGGTTGAGAAATATTTGCCCTTTAATAAAATCCCGGAGTTCTTGCAGGCGCTGCATCCCAGTCCGGGTATCCTCGGCCTGGGCCTCCAACGTCTCTCCCAAATCAGTGGCCAGTTTCTGGAACACCGCGGTTGCCAAGAAATTTTTGAGCTGGTCAGCAATGGCAGCTGGGGCACCGTCACCCGCGCCGCAGTCCGTCCAAATATGATGATCTTCGATATTTGGCGCTAGTTCGCCCGCCAGGACGTCAATCAGCGCCGATCGGGCGATGGCGGCTTCCAATAAGGCCCCAGGGCCAGCCAATCTATCGATCAGGGCCGGGACCCAGGTGTGCGGTGAGCGGCCGACCGGGTTTTCCAGACCCAGGTCTTGGAGGGTCTGATCCAGGCCCTGCCGGGCAAGCTGTTGATAAAAGGCGGCCAGGTTTTGAGCGACTTGCTGAATATGATAGAAATGTCCAATGGCCGCCGGGGCTTCTGGACGGCAATCGGTTAAGGCCAGGACATAACGGGCCGCGACCTCGGTGACCGCCACCTGACCGGTGTTGTGGGGGGAGCTGAACCGGGCCATAGTGGACTTGGCCTGGCGCCAGAACTTTCCGGTAGGGGCCTTACGGCCCGCGGATGTGCCCATCGCATTTCTCCCATGATTTAAAGATTTATCTCACGCCAAGACGCAAGTTGAAATGTTGATATGGTAAGTTAGCGTCTTTGCGTCTTGGCGAGAGATCTTCATACCCGTCCTCCCGCGGCCAAGGTTTTAAGGCGGCTGTAGCGCGGCCAGGAAAATTCCGGCCAGCACGGGAAGATCGAATTGTTATGAAACAGCGGCTCCGACTCCAGATCATAGCGCGAAACTCTTAGGGCCTCCGACCACAAAGCAGTATGCGGAATCGGCGAATATTGGGCCAGGACCGGGGTAGCACCCAAGCTCCGCACCTGCCGGATGGCATCGACGATCGCCGTATCCTCCTGGTGGGGCAGACCGATAAGCAGATACACCCCGATTTCGTCGGCCCCAAAACCCGCTTCCTGCAGCGCGGCCAGGGCCTGTTCCAAATCACCGGCCTGGACCTTGCTATCCAGGCGTTTGGGCCCCAGGGCAGTAGTTTCCAAACCCAGGCGCAGGGTGCTAAAATTGGCCTTTTTCAGCCACTTGGCCACCAATGGGCTGATCAGCTTCAGGTGCAGGCCGTTCGGGGTATGAAACCTTAAATTTAATCCCCGGCTCAATACCCCTTCGAGGATGGCCAATAAGTGCGATTCGGCATTGATTAACAAGGCATCGTCATAAAAGGCGACTTCCTTTGATCCCAAACGGGCCTGCCAATAGGTCAGCTCCTCGACCACCGCGGCCGGGCGGCGTTGCTGAAATTTGGGTTGCAGCAGTTTGGAGGCGCAATAGGCACAGTTTAGGGGACAGCCACGGGAGGTGAGTAAGGGGATCAGACCGCGTTCGGCAAGCAGGTGCAGAGCCGGGTAGGGTAGGGCATCCAGATCCTCCAGGACCGGCGGCACAGGGCGATCCCAGCCAGTCAGTTCCGCGAGCAGGGGCAGAATCTGCGGTTCTCCAGGGCCGGTTTGCACCAGGTCAGCGCCGCTGTAACGCCGGGCATGTTCCGGGCATAAAGTGGCGTAGATGCCCCCCAGCACCACCGGCACGCCGGGGAAATGCTCCCGGAGCCGCCTGATGACCGCCTGTACGCCAGGATACCAGTAAGTCATCAAAGAAGTCACCAGCACCGCCGCGGGCCAAGGAGTGCCACGGAGCTTGTCTCGAAATGCTGCCTCGCTGATCCCATAACGGCCATAGCGGCGAGGGAGGCCCCGCAGAGGACGGGGCGTCGGCAATGGTTCTTTATGGTAACGCCCGGTGACTGAATGCTCACCAGACGGCAGGTTTTTGGCGATATTCCGGTCTACGGGTCGTTCCAAACAATCAATAAATCTTAACGCATAGCCTTGCGCCAACAGCCTAGCCGCCAGGTATAATAATCCCAGCGGCCGGGCAAAAAAGTCGTGAGCGGCAAAATCGTAGATCCAAGGGTTGATCAGCAGAATGGTGGGTGGGTGGTTCACCTTAGCTTTGGGCCTTAGTTACCTCGAATTGATTGCTGGCCAGATGGACAGGCTGGTGCTGTTCAAGCATAACGGCGGCCTGGCCGAACCGGCGACCGCGGCCGCGCTGAATTTCTTGTACTTCCGGACTCAGCAGCAGCGAAAAACCTATTAAACTTATGGAAATCACTATAAATATCAGGGCAATCAATGACCTGGCCCCCGTATTCGGGATAAGACTTCCAAATAAACTCAGAATCATCTGCCAGTGCAAAATGATATGGATGACCAATAAAGTGAGTAAAATCAGGGCCAGGTAGAGATGGATAGAACCCCATTCATGGCGGTCCAGGCCCAGCCAGAACAGATCGACATTGCGCCCGTATTCCACCCACCGGTTCTTGCCCGGAATCAGGACATATTTCATCAGCAAGCCGATCCCGGCAATGGCACACATAATTAAAAACATCAGAGCATCAATGACAAAATTAACCTTGGCTTTAGTCCGCATCTTTTCCCTGCCTTCCGAACAACTCAGTTTCTGAGGGGTTAGCCAACCAATATATCTAAATTATACTTAAATTAGCTCAGGAATTGTTGATCGTCAAGTTGATTAAAAAATTGACAATGCGGCCCAAGCGGTATATAGGCAGATTAGAGGTTACCATGAGCAAGAACTCTGACACTCTTTATCTTGTTGATATCAGTTCATATATTTATCGGGCCTATCACGCCCTGCCGGGACTGCGGAACTCTCAGGGTCTGCCGACCAACGCGGTATTTGGGGTGACCAGTATGTTGCTCAAGGTCTTGCGAGAGCGCCAGCCGGTCTACTTTGCCCTGGCCTTTGATGCCAAGGGTCCGACTTTTCGGCACCAGCGCTATCCGGACTATAAGGCCCAACGCCCGCCCATGCCCGACGATTTGGTGATGCAGTTGCCCTATATCCATCAGTTGGTCTCGGCCTTAAATCTGCCCGCCCTGGAACAGGAAGGCTTTGAAGCCGATGATATCATCTGCACTTTAACCAAAAAGGCTCGGGCCGCGGGTCTTAAGGTGGAAATTGTCTCAGGGGATAAGGATTTATGGCCGTTGATCGAGGACGGCGTTACGGTCTGGGACCCGATGAAGGATAAGCGCTATGACCTGGAGGCGATCAGGGAGAAATACGGGGTCCAACCGGAACAGCTAGTGGAAATCAGGGGTCTGGCCGGGGATGCCAGTGATAATATTCCAGGGGTCCCAGGGGTAGGAGAAAAAACCGCGCGGCAGTTAATCTCCCAATTCCACGATCTTGATAACCTGTTCCAGCATCTGGAGGAGATCAATAAAAAGAAACTTAAGGCCAACCTGATTCAATATCAGGATCAGGCCCGGCTCAGTCGGGAATTATCGGTTTTGGACGCGCAGGTGCCGTTGCCTATACCTCTAGAAGAGTTAAAGCCCGGTCCGTGGGATCGCTCGGCCTTACGCCGCTTGTTTAACGAGCTCGAATTTAGCAAATTTGCCAAGGAATTGGGCGCAGAGGCCCGGTCGGGAAATTTTTCCCTGGTGCGTGACCCGGAGGCCCTGAGGTCGGCAGTAGAACAGATCAAGAACGCCGGCCAGGTCGCGCTTTTTTGCCTCACCAGCGACCAGCACCCGATGCTCGCCCAGATTGGCGGCTTAGCCCTGTCCTGGCAGGCAGGGGGCGGGATTTATCTACCCTGGCGGGGTCATCCCCCGGCCTGGGTGGGGGAATTATTGGGGCCGCTGTGGAGCGATCCGCAGATTGGCAAGATCGGGCCGGACCTGAAGGCCGCTCTGCTGGTAGGGGAACGCTATGGCTGGCACCTGGCCGGATTAGCGGGCGATATTTTGTTGGCCTCTTATCTTCTCAATCCGGCCCGTTACGAACAAAACCTGGAAAATGTTGCCCTCCACTATTTGAGCAGAAATCTACCCGCGCCGCGGGAGTTGGCCGGACACCCGGTGGCGGCTCTGAACTTGTCGGAGGAAGCGGCGCTGATTTATGCGGCCCAGCGCGCCGAAACCGCGCTGGACCTGTGGCCCCGGTTAGAGGCCGAACTCACCCAGGAAAACTTGCAATCACTTTATGAAAATTTGGAGTTACCGCTGTTACCGGTACTGGCCCGGATGGAGGCCCAGGGGATCGGCATTGACCGGAATTTTCTGCAAAAGTTCAGCCAGGACCTGGAAAACGATCTCAAGCGCCTGGAACAAGAAATTTATGCCCTGGCCGGAGAAACTTTCTTAATTCAATCGCCCCAACAACTGGCCCGTATTCTGTTTGATAAATTGCAGTTGCCGCGGCAGAAAAAAACCCGCGGCAAGGGCTCCTATTCTACCGACATCGAGGTGCTGCAGATCCTGGCCGAGCTGCATCCCATTGCCGCCCAGGTTTTACAGTATCGGACGCTGACCAAATTAAAATCCACCTATGTGGATTCTTTGCTCCGACTCATCAATCCGGCCACCGGTCGCATCCATACTACCTTTGTGCAGTCGGTGGCCGCCACCGGACGCTTGTCCAGCCGCGATCCCAATCTCCAGAACATCCCGGTGCGGGGTGAGACGGGCGCCCAGATCCGCCAGGCCTTTGTGGCGGGGCCCGGACAGGTATTTATCAGTGGAGATTATTCCCAAATTGAGCTTCGCATTTTGGCACATTTTTCGGAAGATCCGGCCTTCCTGAAAGCCTTTCGGGAAGGCATCGATATTCACCGCCAGACCGCGGCCGAGGTTTTTGATCTGCATCCCGAGCTGGTCAGCCCGGATATGCGTCGCTTGGCCAAAGTAATTAACTTTGGCATCATCTATGGGATGAGCGCCTTTGGCCTGGCCAAACAGTTAGGGGTCAGCCAACCGGTGGCCCAGGATTTCATCAACCGCTATTTTGAGCGTCATACCGGGGTCCAAAGTTATATTCAGCAAATCCTGGCGACGGCGCGTCAGCAAGGCTGGGTGGCTACCCTGTGGGGGCGGCGGCGGCAAATTCCACAGATCAACAGCAGCAACCGCCGCGTCCGGCAGGAAGCGGAACGCAGCGCCATCAATACTCCCATCCAAGGCAGCGCTGCGGATCTGATTAAAAGCGCCATGCTGGCCGTGGAAAACGTCTGGAACCGGGAAAAATTGACTGGCCGCCTGCTGCTGCAACTGCACGATGAATTATTGTTAGAAGTTCCCGAGGTAGAAATGCCGACTTCGGTGCGCTGGTTAAAGCCAACCATGGAGAATGTCACCCAACTTAAGGTGCCGTTGATTGTCGATATCCGAGTCGGGAAAAATTGGGGCGAAATGCGGCCCTGGTCAGGCAATTTTTAAGATATTGATATTTATGAAATAATTATATAGGCCACAAAAAAAATCAAGGCTAACAATAATTTTACTTGATATTTTTTTGGGGTTGTTGTTAAATACCATTAGTTTAAAAACCGCATTATTCCATTACTTTGAAAAGGGGGGATAAATGATGAGGAAAGCTTTGGTACGGAGAGGTTTCGCCTTAGCCATTCTCATGGCGTTCGTCCTCGTCATGGGAGCGGGTTGTTGCGACACGTGCAAAAAGTACGTAGACGAAGCCAAGATGTACGCTGATCAGGCAAAAGCGTCGGCTTCCAAGGCGGACAGTGCCGCACGCAACGCGGAGGCTGCAGCAGCAGATTCCAAAGCCGCAGCTGACAAGGCTGAAGCGGCGGCTGATCGCGCCGAAGCCGCGGCTGCCAAGGCAGAGGCTTGTCTGTTGAAGAAGATGCGGAAGTAAGGGCCTGTGCACGGTTTGCGAAAGCTTTACTTGGAGGGGGATTTCCAAGCCAAAGCAAATCTACCGTCCTCTCCGAAAGGGGGTAATCGATGAGGAAAGCGTTATTGACAAAAGGCTATGCCTTGGCGCTCCTCGCGGTCTTTGCCCTGGTAGTGGGAGCTTCGGGTTGCTGCCAAAAGTACTATGATGAAGCCAAAATGTACATGGAGCAATCCAAAGCTGCAGCAGATCGGGCTGCCGCCTCGGTTGTGAATGCCGAAGCGGCCGCACAGGATGCCAAACCTCCTATTCCGAAAGCCGCCGCGGCGGCTGATCGTGCGGAGGCCGCTGCTGCCCGGGCAGAAGACGCAGCCGATAAGGTATGCGCCAGAGCTATGCGGCACAGAAGGTAAATGTACCGATAGCCGATTTAAAATCTTTTATTCATTAGTTGATTCGAGGGTGTGGGTCAGGCAGGTAGCCGCCACACCCTCAGTCCTTTTGGTTATCTCCTCTGGCAACCCTAACTTTTCTTCCACAATTTTTACCACCTTGGAATAATCAATCTCGGTAATTAACCCGCGGTCTTCCAGTTGGTTAAGGGTATGAATCAGCATATCGGGAATGCGATGATAGTAATCCTCGTTGACTTCCAGGTAGATACGCCCGTGTCGGAAACCGATCTTGACCGGCTCATAAATGTATTCCACCACGGCGCCCACCGGTACCATGGGAAATAGTTCCTTGATGTGCTCGGGATACATCCGGGTACAACCGTGGCTGACCAGTCTTCCCACGCCCCAGGGCATACTAGTGCCGTGGATACCGTAATCACCCCAGGAGAGGGTAAGTTTGTAATCTCCCAAGGGGTTGTCGGGACCAGGGGGCATGACCGCCATGCCGTATTTGGCCTGTAAAGATTTGGGCACATACCAGGACGGCTTGACCTTTTTTTCGGTGACCTTATAGGTCCCGGTCGGGGTCTTAAAGTCCAGTACGCCCATGCCGATCGGAAAGGTGTAAACTTTCCGGGCATTATCGGCAAATTTATATAACCGCATTTCGCCGGTGTTCACCACTAATTGCCGATTTTGACAGTCCGGAACAATCCAAGTAGTAGGGATAGTAATTCGCGCCCCGACCGTTGGCAGGAAAGGATCCCAGTGCCGGTAGAGCTGACCCAACTCCAGGTAACCTAACCCGTAGTCGCGAGCAACATCCAGGAGCGTATCACCTTTTTGAATCTCATATTCCTGTGTCTGGCCAATCACTGTAACCGCCTGAGGATCGACGCCTAAAGGAGAAGCCGGCAGATGCACCGGATAAGGCCCGGCCGCCAGCGCCACCCCGGAAAACAGCAGATTAAAGGCCAGCACTACGGCAGTCCAGAGCCTGGTCATGGGGATTCCTCCATATTAGTCCGCAAGGCTGGCAAGTTTTCCGGCAAGGGCGGTAATATTATACCTCGTTCGGTGATAATCCCGGCAATTAAGCCATGAGGGGTAATATCAAAGGCCATATTTAAGGCGTGGCAGCCGTCCGGGGCAATAGGGTGACCCTGGATTTGGGTGACCTCCCGGCTATCGCGCTCCTCAATGGGTATCTGGCCGCCTTCGGTTAGTGAAAAATCAAAGGTAGAGAGGGGAGCCGCCACATAAAAGGGTATTTTATGGTACTGGGCCAGGACTGCCACGCCATAGGTGCCGATTTTGTTGGCCACGTCGCCGTTGGCGGCAATGCGATCCGCGCCTACCACCACCAGTTGGATTTTAGCCTGGGCCATCAGGCAGGCCGCCGAGTTGTCGGTGATCAGGGTATGGGGAATGCCCAGTTTCATCAGTTCCCAGGTGGTCAGTCGAGCGCCTTGGAGAAGAGGCCGGGTTTCGTCGGCTATTACCTGGATTTTTTTACCTTTTTCCCAGGCGGCGCGAATCACTCCCAGGGCAGTGCCATAACCACCGGTGGCCAGCCCCCCGGCATTACAGTGCGTAAGCACGGTATCGCCCTCCTGAATCAGTTCCTGACCGGCCATGGCTAATTGCCGGTTAATGGCAATGTCTTCACTAAGGATGTTTTGGGCTTCGGCGACTAAGAGCTGCTTGAGCTCATCAATTCCCCGGTCAAGGTGGGCCGCGACCAAAGCTTGCATACGCTTCAGGGCCCAGGTGAGATTGACCGCGGTTGGCCGAGCTCCAGCAATTACCTGGCAGATGTCCCGGAAATGACGCTGAAACTCCTGGACCTGACGAGTGGGAGACTTAAGGGCGCCCAAGGCTGCGGCCATGGCGGCGGCCACTCCAATGGCGGGCGCGCCCCGGATGGCCAGGGTCTGAATCGCCTCCACTACCTGCCGATAATCGTCACAGGTCAGATATAGTTCTTTTTCCGGTAATCGCCGCTGATCGAGGAGGACCACCTTGTCATTTTCCCAACGAATAGTGTCATAGCTTGCAATTTCAGTCACTTATATTCCCCTTAAAATATAACTTGGCAAGACCACAAAGGTGTACCCCAAAGTATCATAAGGTCTTTCAATCTTGACAGTGAATTTAGCCGCGGGGTTTGGCCCAGATTTCCAGGACGGTTAAATCCAGGAAGCGTTTGGAGGCCGCCGAGCGCAGCACGGCTACGGTATCCGCCCCCCAGGCGGTGCCGGCCATAGCTACTACTTCTACCCCTTCGGGTATCAGTCCGGCATCGACGGCTTCCATGACAATCTCGCAACAGACCTTCATCCCCTGGCCCAAGCGCCTGAGCGTATTGGCGATCAATAAAGTGGGGGCGCTGCCTTTGAACTGCTCGGCCAGGCTGGTTTCCAGAGAATGGGTGAGGATGGTGCCTTTATACACCGGAACCCCTAAGGTCCAGATCTGGCGATAATTGTCTTCCTTGAATTCATCGATATTGGGACCCTTAAAACCGACGCTGTGGCCGACAATTACCAAGTTGATATTTTTACCCGCCAGTAAACGGGCGGCTTTGACCCCGGTATCGCCGGTAGTAGAGGCCACTACAAAATATTTGAAACCTTCAACCTGGGCTCGGGCCAAAATCTCCAGGCAGGCGTCGGTATTTTCCGGCCCGGTTTTATCAAAATACCAGACTTCCCGCTTAATCATAATCCCCTACCTCATCATACGTTTGGGTTTAGGTATTGGCCCTATATTTTTGCCTCTGGATTAGCATTAGTCAAGGGGATTTCTGGTTTTTAAGCTTTTATCGATTCCAGACCCCGGACTGCGACCAGTAGAGGTTAATTTTAAGCATTTGGATAGAAAAATTTCAGTTTTACCAGACATGTTTCGATATATGGATTAAGATAAACAATATCTGGGTAGTTTTGTAAGAAAATTTGTACATTCCTAATATAAAAATCAATAAAAGGCATCAAGTCAGATACTCAAGGGGGTGTATGAAATTGACCATGGGGAAAAAAATAGGTCTGGGGTTTGGCTTAGGACTGGCGGCTTTAATAATCCTTACCGTATTAGGTTTTCGGGGATTAAGTCATAACCTTGAAACTGCCCGGCTGATCGCTACAGGCAGCGATATTCAAAACAGCATTGCCCAGGCGCATGAGGCCTATGTACTCGGGATCCAGAAGCTGACCGAGGGCCTTATTAGATCAGACTATCCCCCAACAGCCGTCAAGGCCTTAGACAATTATAAATCCAAATCGGCAGAATGGCTGGAGGGCTCAACCAGGGTGGAGCTGGAAAAATTAATCCCCTCTACGCGACGAAATTTGCAAATCTTACAAGAGCTTAATAAAAAGTTCCAACAATCTGTCCAAAATCTCAAGGACTATTTTGACCAAGGGGAAGTACCGGTTGCCATCAATCATTACTTTCAGACCACCGCGCCGTTAGTTGAACAATTGTCTCAACATTATGCCCAGATCCAGAGCGAGGTCCAGACTCGGCTAGAGGAGGCCAATAAATCATTAATCCAGACTAGCCAGAGTTATCAGAATCTTATATATTTTTGGGGTGGTTTATTCTCTTTGGGTTTTGTGGTGTTGGGATTTTTCTTGGGACGCCACTTAGTGAGAAGCCTGAAGCGCACCGTGGAAGGGCTGGAGCAGGCGTCAAGCGAAGTTGCCGCGGCCTCCGGTCAGGTGGCCCAAGCCTCCCAGCAACTGGCCGAGGCTTCGACCCAGCAAGCGGCATCGCTGGAAGAGACTACCGCCTCTATGGAAGAAATGGCGGGCACCGTTAAGCAAAATTGTCTCAATGCCGAAGAGTGTAACCGTCATATGCTTCAGACCCACGAAAAGACCAGAGAAGTGCATAAGTCGCTGCGGGCCACCAAGGATTTCATGGTGACCATCTCCCAATCGGGTGAAAGCATAAAAAAGATTATCAGGAATATTGACGAGATCGCCTTTCAAACCAATCTATTGGCCCTGAACGCGGCGGTGGAAGCGGCCCGCGCCGGGGAGGCCGGCAAAGGCTTTGCGGTAGTAGCCGATGAAGTCCGCAACCTGGCCCAGCGAGCCGCAGAAGCTGCCAAGACCACGGATGGCTTGATCGGCGAGACCGCAAAACAGATCGAAATGGGTACCGTCCAGATTCAGGAGACGCTGACCAAGTTTTACGATATGGGCGATTCCGCCAAGAAGGTCAACGAGTTGGTCAGCGAAATTGCCAGCGCCAGCCAGGAGCAGGCCCAAGGGGTGATCCAGATCAATTCTGCTGTTGCCCAAATGGACAAAGTAGTGCAAAGTAATGCCGCCAATGCCGAAGAGAGCGCCTCAGCCGCCGAGGAACTGGCCGCTCAGGCGGAGGTCATGAAAAATCATGTGCTGGAACTGCTGGGCATGGTTACCAGCGGCTACCAGGATAACCAAAAACCAAGGCTAATCAGTCAGGCCCGCTCGCTGCAGAAGTTAAAACTTGATAATCAAACTGGAAGGCTTCCAGAAGCCGCGGCTTCACCTACTGGCAGCCGTGCACCAGTTCCGGCTGAACCCCGCATGGTCCACCCGGAAGAGATTATCCCCATGGAAGATAAAGATTTTCGGGATTTCTAGGTGAGGATTCCAAGCTTTGGTCTAAAGTTAGCAAATAGGCTTTTGGGCCTGAGCTGTCTCCAACCCCGGTAGCGTTGACCTTTGGACAAGAGCCGTCGGTCTTAATTGACGATTTCGGAACGGTTGGTTCATCTGATCTCAGAGTTTAGTATAGGCGCCATGATATCATCCGGCAGTATGATCATTTCACGCTCCAGGGTAACGCCGAAAAGCTTCCAGACGGTTTCCTGGATGTGGGCGATCAGCGCCTTTACCTGGGCCGCGGTGGCATGGCCCAGATTGATAATGAAATTGGCATGATGGGTGGACACCTGCGCGTCTCCATAGCGTAGCCCTTTTAAGCCAGCCTGCTCGATCAGCCACCCGGCCGGTCGGCCACCAGGCGGATTTTTAAAAACACTGCCGCAATTAGGGGAATTAACGGGAGATTTTGCCTGCCGCTGGCGCAGCAGCTCAGACATCCGGGCCTGGATCTGGACGGGCGGCGCGGTCTTATTCAGATTAAATTTTGCGGCTACCACCAGCCAGTGTGGAAAGTGAAGCAAGCGGGAGTACCGATAGCTCAGACCCAGTTCCGCGGCCGTAAGGGTTATCAGTTGCAATCGAGGGGTGACCAAAGTGACCTGCCGGAGGTGCGCGCCGATTTCTTGCCCCGGGCCGGTCCCGGCGTTGAGCCGGACCGCGGCGCCCACGGTACCCGGAATACCCGTCATAAACTCAAACCCTGCCACTCCCTGGGCGGCCAGATAGTGCGCCAGTCGGGGCAGGGACACCCCGGCGCCTACCTCTAGGTAATCGTCCTTAAGTTTTAGTTCTTTAAAAGTTGGGGCCAGGTGCAGGGTAATACCCGGCAGACCGCGGTCGGCAATCAACAGGTTGGAACCCCGCCCCAGAAAGAACAGCGGCCATTCCAAAATCTGAGCCTGGCGGAGAATTTCAAACAGATCGTCCAAATCTCGGGGAACGGCCAGAACCTGGGCACTGCCCCCGATTTTCCAGGTAGTCAAAGGCGCTAGCGGGTGATTGTCATAAACCTGACCCCGGATGGCCAGTGAGTGATTTAGACCGAAAACCATGTAATTGTCCGATTTAGGCTCTGAAAATTTGACCGGTGAGCTATTATAACCGGTGTCATTTAGACATTTCCAGCCAGATCTTGCAACTTATATCAATCTTTGCTCAATTCATCAATTATCCTGCTCATTGTTGCCCTCCAGTCAACAGAAATTTTTTTAAGCCCAGATGAGGCGAAAAAACGCGATTGCGCCCCCTTGTCTGGAAAGGCAATCCTTGGTAGGATAATAAATATTTTTAAGGGAGGCGATGATTATTCCTCGGCGACGGACTCTATTTTCCAGGCAGAGCAGTCTATTGGTGATCCTGTTGATGATCGGGTTAGTGGGTGGCCTAATTGGATTTATCATCTACCGCCTGGATTGGCAAGGTCCACAGGTGCAATTATCTCCTGAAATTAAGGTCTTGGGACCTAAAACCAACCTAACCTTAAAAGTTGCCGACCAGGACAGCGGTCTCCAACATTTGCGAGTAACCCTGGAACAGCCGGGCTTGGTCAAGCTTATTGTGGACCGTGATTTCCCATCCGGCGGCTGGTTGGGGGGAGGCCGGGAGCATTTCGTGGAGATGCCCTTAACTTTGGAACCCAAGAGCTTGGGGCTGCAGGAAGGCCCGGCTGAACTCCAGGTCGGGGCTCGGGATTATTCTTGGTGGGGCTGGTTTGGAGGCCGAAAAACTACCATAAGCCGTCGATTAACCATCGATCTGATTCCCTTACAGATATC
>Ga0164318_10000114_pt1 | contig 47108 bp, 44 predicted proteins | sample GuaBasSedimGuay9_FD_113734 | JGI IMG/M metagenome (GOLD analysis project Ga0164318, IMG submission 113734) | Subseafloor sediment microbial communities from Guaymas Basin, Gulf of California, Mexico - Guay9, Core 4571-4, 0-3 cm | ecosystem: Environmental > Aquatic > Marine > Hydrothermal vents... | reverse complement strand
TCGGGTTTTTATGAGAAACTGGTACCCTCCCGCAACTGTATATCCAGCGCAATGAATGTCGGCCATCCAAGCAATATTCCAAGACTGGTTCAGATGTACGGCGGAACAATGGACGAAAACGGAAACATCGGTACGGCGCCGGACATGGATCTCATAAGGAAAGACATGTACGCCGTCAGCATTAACGACATGGAAACCGAGGCAATGATAAGCGAAGCTTACACAGAATCGGGTCTTTTGCTTGAACCCCACGGTTCTGTGGGCTGGGCCGGCCTCAAGCGTTATATCGACAGGGAAAAGGTAAATAGTGAACAGCTCTGTATTTCACTGGAAACCGCTCACCCCGCGAAATTTCCGGAGAAAATACGGGAGATTCTCTCCTTTGATCCGGAACTCCCGCCAAGCCTTCAGGGGCTGGAAAAGAAGAAGGAGTCTTTCCAGCATCTTCCCACACGGTACAGCGCATTCAAAGAGTTTTTGAAGAAGGACTACACCGGGTAACCCTGATCTGATAAGGAAGCACCATGAAGTACATAATAATATTAGGCGACGGGATGTCCGATCGTCCTATCGAAGGTCTCGGCGGGAGAACACCGCTGATGGCAGCGGACATACCGGCTATTGATTCTCTGTGTGCCAGGGGAAGGTGTGGAAAGTTTGCCACTGTTCCTGCGGAGCTTGCCCCAGGAAGCGCTGTGGCCAACCTGTCCGTTCTCGGTTACAATCCGGCAGAGGTCTTTCAGGGCAGAGGTGTTCTTGAGGCCGCCAGCATGGGTGTGAAACTTGATTTTACCGACCTTGCGATGAGGTGCAATCTTATCTGTATTGAAGACGGTAAAATAAAAAATCATTCAGCCGGTCACATAAGTACTGAAGAGTCTCATGAGCTCGTGTCTGCTCTGCAGGAGACGCTTGGTTCCGAAACCATGGTGTTTCATCCCGGCATAAGCTACAGGCACCTGTTTGTTCTGAAGGAAGGCAGCAGTTCTATACAATGTACCCCTCCCCATGATGTTCCCGGCACCCCGTTTGCCGAGGTTATGGTGAAAGCTTCTGATAAGAGTGGAGAGGAAACAGCGTCCATTCTTAACCGGTTGATCCTGCGGTCACAGGAAATTCTAAAGAATCATCCTGTGAATTTGAAACGGATTGCCGCAGGGAAAGATCCGGCGAATTCCGTGTGGTTCTGGTCTCCGGGTTTCAAACCGAAAATGAAAACATTTAAAGAGCTTTACGGAGTAAAAGGAGCTGTTATCTCCGCCGTCGATCTTGTGAAGGGCTTAGGAGTTTATGCAGGGCTGGACGTAATACAGGTAGAAGGAGCAACAGGTCTGTTTGATACCAACTACGAAGGAAAGGCTCAGGCAGCTGTGGACGCACTGAAGGGCGATTACGATTTTGTGTTTCTGCATGTTGAAGCAACTGATGAGGCAGGGCATGAGGGTGATGTGGAACTGAAGATAAAAACAATCGAGTATCTGGATTACAGGATTGTCAAGTTCATAGTTGAAGAGACAGAAAAGATGGAACAGGATGTTGCCATCGGTATCACTCCAGATCACGGAACGCCCTGTGAGGTTAGAACACATGTTCATGACCCTGTACCGTTCCTGATCTACAGACCGGGAGTGGAACCTGATGCTGTAACCGTCTACGACGAAGTCAGCACAGAGAACGGAAGCATGGGTACAATAACAGGTGACACCTTTGTAAGAACTTTGCTTGGCCGGTAACTGTGTTACCAGTCTTTCCCGTAGTACTTTTCGCCCACGGGGCCGGCAAGTTTTCGGATCTCAATTGCCATGTTTCTGTTTATGGATCGTTTCCACGCATTTGAGAGTTGTCTGCTGTTTCTTTGAAGGTGATGTACTTTGCCTCCCGGGGCGTTAACCGGGTTGTTTGAACCCGTTGATTCTTGGATTTTGTGTGCGGTCTTCTTCGTGAAAGGAAGTTCCAGGTGTTTGTGTAATTCTCTGAACATTTCCTCGGGAGCCAGGGAAATATCTTCCAGCCTGACAATTTTTATAGATGGATTCCGTTCTGCATAAACATCCAGAATACTATAGATACACTGCCAGAGAAGAGCTCCCTTCTGCCATTGTTTCATTGATGCTATGTTAAATGGGGCAAGTATTTCATGCAGATATTCTTCCATCAACTGTGTCTGCGTCATGATGTCTGACAAAAAATAGTAGTTCCAGCCTAGCCTTTGAGTGCTTGCTATAAATCCGGCAGGATGTCGCAACAGAATAATTACATCCATATCGAACTTTTTGTGCATCCATTCGGATGACAGAGAGGCAAGAGGATCCTTGATTATCAGGCGCCTGCTTCCCGGCATTTTAGTTGAGGCCAGATACTGCAGGTAGTCTCTGCTGCCGAGCAGTCTCTTCCCTGTTTTTTTAAAAAAATGGTCTCCATCGGCAGATTTTTTTCTGTACACCGCATGTCCGGAAACAATATTTCGAACTATCTCAGCATAGTAAGACTCGCTGACATGTCCCTGTCGTATATATGGATACCAGAGGTCGACGCCTGTTACTCCATATTCCGGATTAAATGGTTCCTGCACATATCCCGTTCCAGGAGCACTGGATAGCATTTTCCCCACGAAAGTGGTTCCACTTCTGTGGATTCCGGTAACAAGAATATGACGCTTCCGACTTGTTTTCATACATCCCCGTTAATGGCGGCACAGGGCTCTTCTTTAAGAAAGCAGCCACACTCTATAACTGCACCCTGTCTAAACTAAGAAATCCTCTGGCGTCAGTCAAATTAGGCAGCTCCTGCTCAGAAACCGAAGCTGCCTTTGTTCTGCTTCAGTGCATCAGTTTTACAGAGGAGAAAGACGACTGATCCAGCACGAACAGCAGAATTCCAGAGGGAAGACCGGACGCATCAATGGTTGAGGATCCACGGGAAACTGTCCATTGTCCGGCAACCCGGCCATCGATGGAGTAGCAGAGAAGGTTGCCAGCCTTCTCAGTTGTTACTGTAAAACTGTCTGAAAAAGGAGAGGCAACCACCAGTATCGGCGCTGAAGGTGTGGATGCTTCAATCCCTGTTGACCAGTTTACAGCGGCTACAGCATCGAGATCAAACAGTCCTCCGTCTGAAACAGCATCACCGCAGTCTGTAAGTCTGACAAATCGAATCCAGTCCAGCCCCAGAGCTTCCAGGTCAAACTGGTCTCCTCCGGAAACAGCCGGGTTTGTGGGGTCATCTCCAGTTGTAGGCATCAGACCGGCGAGCCCTTCAAGGGTCGCTGGATTCCATGGGAACTGAATCCAGTACTGTCCGTCCTGGCTTACCTCCACAAAAGCACATTCCTGGAAGTAGCCTGACCCTGTATCCAGCACATTCTCAAAAACGGTGAAGTCGGCTCCGTCACCGTTGATTACGCTGTTGTCGGTGAACTCCAGCACAACCCAGCCGTCGGTTCCAAGAGTAAGGAGGTTGTTTTCTCCAAACGATGGGGTCGAGGGTGTTGCAGCCGGATCGGGCGGGCCCAGTATGTTTTCAGGGTAGTATGCCTGCCCGTAGCCGGCTCCAGGACCGTATTCAACTGCAGGGGAGGCATCGGCCCATGGGTCGGCTACACCGCAGAGCAGTATAAGGGCGATCATTTTGAGGTAACTGCGAATCTTGCAGCAGAAGTGCCGCTTACCACTGTATAAAGCCCCGGGGCAAAACTGGAAATATCCATTGAGAAAGGTTCGTTTTCTCCGACGGTTGCTGTTGCCGCCGTTCTTCCCGCGATATCAAAAACAGTGATCTGCGCTCCCGGGTTAACACCGGAAACCGCGATGGCATTGAATGCTGGGTTTGGGTAGACGGATATAGTAATCCCCTGTTCTCTGCCGTTGTAAATTCCAGTGAAACAACCGCTGACAGCTATGGCTGCAGGGGTGGGTACGCTGTAGGTGTGAACCAGGTTTTCACCTGTGTCGTAAACTCTTACTTCCCCGTTCATGCCGTCAGAAATCCAGAGATATCCGTTTTCGTCCACGGCCATACCGTTTCCTCCGGAGCAGAATGGGTTAGTTGAGTCATGAAGAATTTCCAGCGTTGTCATATCGATGGAAAAAACACCTGCACCCCAGGGGTCAGAAGTGTAGAGAATACCGTTTGCTTTAACGCTGTATCCGGGAAATCCCCCAACGACGAGAGTATCCGTGGCGGTGTAGGTTGAAGCGTCGACTACGACAATGGATCCATCATCGCTGCCGTAAGTACCGCTGCATGTGGCAAACAGGTGACCGTTTTCGTCACTGACAACAGACTGGCAGTTGGTTTCAACTGTAATAGTATCAATGGAAAGCCCTGTGGTGATGTTTGCAACAACAACAGACTCTCCCGTTCCCCATCCGCCGCATGCGGTGTACAGAAGGTTGTTCTCGGAGTACATCCATTCCGGGTTGGGGCCTGTTCCGCTTATTGAAGAGACGGTCTGCATGGTTACCGGGTTAACCATAACCACAGAGTTGTTCAGTGTTGCGGACACCGCAAGGTTGCCATCCGGCAGTGGAGAGGAAGCCCAGCAGTTCCAGCCCGATCCTATCCCCAGTTCTGTAAGTGTCCATGAACCAAGCTCGAATCTCTGCAGTGTTCCTGTGTCGGTTCCCGAGTTTACAACAAAAGCATACCCGTTGCTGATGATCACATCGTTGGGATAGGTGTGCAGAGTGCCCACAGAAGGTGTTACAGTACCAGTTTCAGTGTTGATGTGTGCCAGATTTTCACCGCTGATAATCAGGACATCTCCCGAAATAAGAGCAGAAAGAATCAGGCCGATTGCGAAAGAAATCATAATTTGACTCCTGTTTCCGGCCGCGTGAAAAAATGCAAGGGAATATCCCCCCACCCTTCCCGCGAAGGTGAAGATAAAACTGCCGGCAGAAGGTCTTCTGGCTTCCGGACATCCTACTCCCGCGCCTTCTCGCACTTGTGCAATGGCATGCTGCGGTTTCGTTCCCGGGTACAGCGGCGGGGCCGCGCAGGACTTTAACCTGCTTCCCTGACGCTGCCGACACTGATAATATATTATCCCCTGGAAGGGGGAGGTACTGTTGAAGGGTTTTTTTAAAAAAGTGCATGAAATTGTTGCAGGGATTCCCCCTGGGTCGGTTATGACCTACGGGCAGATAGCGGCAATGGCCGGTAATCCCAGAGCATCCAGAGCCGTGGGTTACGCACTGAGGGCAGTACCGGATGGAGTGGATATCCCGTGGCACCGGGTTGTAAACTCAAAGGGAGAGATCAGTTCCAGAAGAACAATGCAGGGTGATGATGACAGAGTACTTCAAAGGGTGCTGCTTGAAAGCGAGGGCGTTGTATTCAACAGGCTGTCCAGAATAGACTTGAAGAAGTATCAGCTTGTTCCTGAAGAGCATCCAGCTCTATAAACACGCATTATCAACAGTCATCCGGAGCGTTGGCCGGACCTGAATCAATCACAACAGGAGTGTTGTCGTTCATTGCTGTTTCCAGTCTTTCCAGTCCGTCAATCACTTTCTGTCTTGGGCATCCGATGTTCATTCGCATAAAGCCGCTTCCACCAGGGCCGAAGAGTATGCCGTTTGTGAGAGCCAGACCTGCCTTCTGCACAAAAAACGCGGCAAGTTCTTCGTCGTTGAAACCCAGTTTGCGGCAGTCCAGCCACACAAGGAATGTTCCCTGCGGTTCCATTACTGTAATCTCGGGGATACGGCTCCTGAGGAATTCTTCAACAGCGAGATAGTTATTCCACAGGTATGGAAGAAGCTGGTCCAGCCAGCTTTCTCCGTGTTCATAAGCTGCCTGTGTACCGACAATTCCAAAGATGTTGGACATGTTCAAGTGAAGTTTTTCAAGTGCAAGTTTGAACCTTCTCCTGATTTCTTCCCTGGGAATGATGTTAACCGACAATTGAAGACCGGCAAGGTTGAATGTTTTGCTGGTGGCAAAAGCAGAAATTGTTCTATCTGCCAGTTCTCGGCTGATAGATGCAGACGGGGTGTGTACATTTGGTCTGAAAACAATATCGGCATGTATTTCATCAGAAAATACAATGAGATCATGTTTGTGGCAGACAGCTTCCAGCTTCCTGAGTTCACCGATGGTCCATACCCGTGTGACCGGATTGTGCGGTGAGCAGAAAAGCAGCATTTCTGCCTCTTCAGCTTTTTCTTCAAGGTCGGCCCAGTCAATTTCGTAACGGTTGTTTTTTAATACCAGACGGTTATCCAGAAGCTTTCTTCCGTTCAGCTCAACTGACTCCCTGAAGGGAAAGTATACCGGGGACTGAATAATGACCCCGTCACCGGGTTCTGTGAATTCCTGCATTGCAAGGTTAAGAGCGGGAACAACGCCTGGAGTGGTCACTATCCATTCCCTTTTTATTCTCCAGTGGTACCTTCTGTCGAACCATCTGATTACCGCGGAGTAGAACTGATCTGTTTTCGCGGTATATCCAAACACACCGTGGGCTGCCCTTTGCTGAATCGGGTCCAGTATTTCCGTGGGAGCCTTGAAGTCCATGTCTGCCACCCACATGGGCTGCAATCCATCTTTTCCGAAAAATGCCGGAAGAAAGTCCCATTTAACAGAACCGGTTCCTCTTCGCTCTACCACCGCGTTGAAATCGAATACCATACATCCTCCACATTTTTTACAGCCTGGCGTATTCTAAAAAAGAAAGTCAGAATTTCATAGGGATTGACTTTTACTATCCAGATATTTCTATTCAGAGGCGAAGCAGGAGGGTTATATGAAAACTGTCTTTTTGTTCTCAGTGTTGTTCTGCATTTTAGCGGTTAGAGCTTCTGGCAGTGAGCCTGTGTTTCTCTGGAATGTGGATTTCCCCTGTTGCGGCAATTCAGTTGTCAGGGACGCAGCAGAAGATTCATCCGGGGGTTTTGTGGTCGTCGGCGATGTTTGCAGCGGAACAATGGGACAGAACGCACTGAGTGTCTGCGGTATAGACAGTGCTGGATCGGTGATATGGGAGAATACGGCCCTCAATCTGGGAAGCGCTTCTGGATACTCCATAGAAAAATCAGGCGAAGGTTTTGTTCTGTGCGGAGTCTGCACAGATTCCTGTGGTGGAAATGGACTTGTGATGAAAGTCAGCGAAAGCGACGGCAGCACCATGTGGATCAGAAGTGTGGGTTACGACGGGGATGATGGATTGTACGACCTGTGCGTTGGCAGGAACAACGAAACAGTCGCGGTGGGCTACTCCATAGACGAAGAAACGCAGGACAGTGATGTTTTTGCTGTGTGTGTATCTGATTCCGGAAATGTTCTGTGGATCAAGCGATTTGTGGCAGCAGGGCAGCAGGCTGCCTACTCTGTAGTGCCCTCAACAGACCGGGACGGAGGTTTTATTCTTACAGGTGCAGACAACGGGGAGGTTTTCCTGATGAAAATAGACAATCAGGGAAACTGGCTCTGGAAGACGAGTTATCCTCTTGAGGGAAATCAGATTGGAAGAAGCTTAACACCCTATTCTAATGAGGGATACATTGTTGCCGGAAGCACATCAGGGGCTGATGGTTATCCTGATGTTCTGCTGGTGTTTTTCGACGAGAACGGAAGTGTTGTCAGAAACTATACCCGTGATACGGAAGGACCGGACAGTGCCTGTTTCATACAAGAGGTGTCCCCCGCCGGTTTTGTTGTTCTTCTTAATTCCAACTCGGGAACAGGAGAGGGTTACCACCCCTACCTGTTGAGATTTGATCCATGGCTTTCCATCATCTGGTCTGTGAAGATTGTTGACCGGGGAGCTTTCTGCTATTCTCTGCTGCAGACGTCGGATGGTGGATTTCTTGTAACCGGGAAAAGCTCTTCAACGGAGGAAGATTCAGAATACTCCTCGTGTGTTGTCAGACTGTCTCCTGAAGATCTGCTGAACTGGGAAGATGAAACGGTTCCCGTCAGTCCTTCCGGTTATTAAGCAATTCTTCAAGGGCTGTCACCATACTTATTGCTCCTTCAAGCACCTGGGCTGGTCCTGTCGCTGTCATATAAGCCGGAGTTGAAACAACTCGGTTCTGCCTGTCTACAACCGACTTGTCTGCAGGGCATTCCATGTGCCTGCAACCCATCTTTTCGATCTTCTCTGCAGTAGCTTTGTCGCTGCCTATGGTTAGTGTTGTACCTGGCAGACATCCGGCGACCAGAGTTGGCGCGATACACATTGCTCCTATAGGAATGTCCATTTCATGCGCATTTTTCAGAAAGCTGTTTACTTCCGGATTGGTGCTGCAGGAGGCTCCGTTCACTGCAAAATCACACAGGGTAAGCGCAACTCCGAGACCTCCCGGAATTACAACGGAGTCTATCTCCTCCAGCTGGATTTCATCAAGAGGTACAATCTGGCCTCTTGCAATTCTGGCACTTTCCTCCAGTGCATCTCTGGGAGGAAGTTCTCTGCCGTCGATGTATGAAACAGTTTTCTGTTGAGGAATTGCAGGGGCTGTGTAGACTATATCCCAGCCTTTCCGGTCCAGAGCGATAACAGCACAGACACTTTCGTGAATCTCGGAACCATCTCTGTTCCCACAGCCTGAAAGAAGCACGGCTGCCCTTGGCATATTTTCTCCTTTTCTGTGTGTATTGAAAAAAAAGGCTTTCTGCATTATCTAACAGGTATCATATACAACAGGGAGAATGGAAGGGAACACATGAAAACATGCAAAGTGCTTTGTCTCACCTTATTGATAGTACTGGTACAGGGGTGTTACTACGGGTCTATGACAGGGGCAAGAACTCTCGGTGAAAGCCACATGACAGTTACAGGTGCAGTTGCTCTCCCTGCCTACCTGAATGCAGACGACAGCAGAGAAGCAGGGGAAGAAAGCATTGATGATGTTCCCGCCTCTCCCAGTGTAACTTTTCTTTCTGGAGCTACAGACAGAATAGACATCGGTCTTTTCGGACGCGCCTACGGTATTGGTCCCATGGTCAGGGTAGGAGTCTTCAGTCCCGAAAACAAACAGGCACTTTCGCTGAACGCTGGTGCAAGCTATATCCTTCCAGCCAGACTTCTCGCCACGCAGTTCGGTGCTTCTGCTGGATATCTTTTAGGCAGTTCTCTTGAGGTGTATGCCGGATGGGATGGCGGGTACGGTCCTGATGTTGTAAACATACCCGATGACAGTGAAGGGAAAGCAGACTGGGACCAGGTAGAAAATGTATTCCATCAGAGTGTCATAGCCGGTGTCATATACGGTTTGCCCGGTGGAGTAGCAGAGTGGATTCCTGAATCAATTGGTTTCGAATTCGCCGTTCCTTCCGGCCTTGCAAGAAACCTGGTAATGTTCGGGCTTGCCGTTACCTACTGAAAACCCGGCTGCTTTAACACAGCCGGGCGGTTTTTCACGTTGTCTGTTTAGAAAGATGCTTTTATAGCACCCCAGCTCTGTCTCTCCAGAGAAACAACATCGCTGGGTACAAGGACGGTTGCACCATCGGGAGCCGTTACTGTAAGGTCATCCATCCACACAGTGTCACCTGCGCTGGAGTAGGTTCTGATTTCGATAACCAGGCCTGTGTGTCCGTCTACAACGGTCCACTCGTACTCGGCCATGTCCCAGCCGGTTCCTGGGCCGTAATCACTCTGCCCGCCGGCACTTCCGTTGTAACCGCCTATATCACCTGGATCATCGTTCCAGTGACCCCACAGGCGACAGGAAGGTGCAGCACTGGGAGTGTCATCGTATCTCCATACGGTTACAGCTACCGTGTCCCCATCATTCAGCCCTGTTACCCAGCCTATGAAAGCCTGCGGTGTACCAGAGGCAGCATCATCGACGAGTTTCAGAGACTGTGAGCCGTTGTAGATAGGGGTTGTTGTTTCGATTGAGGCAATAATATCACCGTAGTTGCCGAGAATTGTCTCTGTACCCTCCCAGCCGCAGGTGGCAGTTTGAAACGCCAGAGCAGTAAGAGGAAGGGCAAGAAGTAAAGTCAAAGGGAAAAGCAGAGATTTCATGGTTCCTCCAGTTCAAAAGATAGAAAAAATTCCGTAAGACCCCGCCTCTCGAAGTCCAACTGAGTATTATACTTGATAATAGAAAATTTGGTAAGATGTGTTATTAGCCGCTGGATTGAAGAGTTGTCCTGGTACTGGGTCTGCAACGACTTACAATGTATACTAGGAGCGTGCCCGAGAATAGTACACTGGCATTTACAACCACATAATCGGCCACAGTACTCGCGTATTATCATCAAATAGCGTTGCTATTATCTTCAAATCCGCATGTATTCTGACTCGACCCTGTGGCGTAACTACACAGCGCTTATTGTCAGACACACTCCAGAAGAAGTTTTTTCTCATGTAAACTGGAAGGAAGGAGATATTTCATGAGAGTTCAAGCTATTTTACTTGCAGTGCTGGCCGGTCTGTGTTTTGCTGATGGAACGGAAGTGCAGACAGACTGGGCTTCCGGTCCAGGCACCCCGGGGCCTGTTACCACCTTTGGTTCTGCTTTTGATTTCAGCAGCGGAGTAGACTTTTCCACTGCGGGCGAAGTTACACTGGGCCTTAGGCACATGGTCGATGATTTTGCAGATGCCGCCCGCTGGACGGATTGTGATGATATTGATGGCGATGGCGATATGGATCTGCTGGTTGGTTTGTACAGCGCAGATTCGCTTTTATGGTACGAGAATCTGGATGGCGAGGGCTTTTCCTGGGAAACTCACGGAGTTGCCGCCGGTGATGGCCCCTCTAGAGTTGTTCTCAGTGACATGGACGGAGACGCGGATCTGGATGCAGTGTGTGGCTGGTACAATTCCGGTAGTGATCTTGTAGCCTGGTACGAGAACGACGGTACCGGTGGCGGCTGGGTACAGCACGACATCGAACCTTCCTGTGACGGCTGCAGGGGCGTTGTTGTCAGAGACATGGATGACGATAATGACAACGATGTTATTGTGGCTTCATACAGTGATGACTATTTTTGCTGGTACCAGAATGATGGTACAGGAATCACCTGGACCAAGTACGATATAGGTACCGGAAACGGTCCCCGGATAGATGATGCCATGGACCTTGACTACGATGGTGATATCGATATTGTTGTAGGCCTTTATTCCGCAGACTCACTCTGCTGGTATGAGAATGAAGGTATTGGTAACTCATGGATTCGCCACACGGTCAGCGGTTCATTCAACGGCAGCCGAGGTGGCCGGTTCAACGACTTCAACGGAGATATGTTCATTGATATAATGGCTCCTTGTGGTTCCGGAGACAGTCTCTGCTGGTTCGAAAATTCTGATCTTATCGGTACATCATGGACAAGGCATACCATCGATACTTTCGATTTCCCGTGGATGGCCAGCACAGCTGATATCGACAATGACGGAGACTCGGATGTGATGGTTTGTGGTTACAGCGGTACCTTTACCGGAGCTCTCTGGTACGAGAACAACGGAAGCGGAACTGTTTGGGACCAGCATGTAATTTACAGTGGAGCTACCAGTGGCGCACTTACCATGTTTGTTGAAGCTTTTGACATCAATCAGGATGGTGTCATGGATGCTGTAGTGAATCAAAGCGGCTACGATGAAGTAGCCTGGCATGATATTATCGTCGGTTCCGGAGTGGTTGAATCATCTATTCTTGATGCTCAGGAAGATGCCGGATGGACCACACTTGACTGGAGTGCAACTGTTGGTGGAAACAATTCGGTAGAGTTTCAAGTGAGAAGCTCTGAAGACTCCGGAAATATGGGCAGCTGGTCTTCGGCCATAACGGCACCCGGTTCAGTAACACCCTACACTACTTCCGGAGATAACTACTTCCAGTACCGCGCATTGCTTCTGACAGACAGTGTTTCCTCGCTTCCTGTTCTTGAAGATGTTACCATAAGCTGGACCTTTGTCAGTACAGAACACAGCGAGGGGGCTGTGGATCAGTATGAGTTGCATCTGGTTTCACCGAACCCGGTTACAGCTGTTCCTGTTGTAGGCTTCAGTATTCCTGAAAGCGGAACGGTTGAAATCAGCGTGTTTGATGTTTCCGGCAGAATGGTTAACAGACATACTGACGGGAACCTTGAGAAAGGTTACTATCAGGTAACTCTGGATGGACTGGCTCCGGGAGCCTACTTTGTTCGCATGAAAGCCGGAGACTTTGATGCCGCGGAGAGGTTCGTACTCATAAGATAATTCTCTTTACGCAGAGGGAGGCCGGGCGGTGGCAGTGAACCATCGCCCCTTCTTCTGCGCGGAAGCAGGCAGCTACCTGCCGAAAGTGCGGTGTCTATGGATTCGTCATCTGATATGCATGTTCACACGGCATCATCACCGGATGCCGATGTTCCAGCTGTTGATCTTTGCCGTATGGGCAGTGACGCCGGCTTAAGAACAATAGGATTTGTGGCTCATCTGGATTTGAACCCGGAAGACCATTGCTACGGCGGATTTTCTGAAGCAGACTACATGAAGGAGCTTGACCTTGCGGATTCTTCAGAAATTCAGGTACTCAGAGGACTTGAAATAGGAGAGCCTCATCTGTATATGCAGCAGGCTGAGCGGGTGTTTACCCGCAGCAGGTACGATTTTATCACAGGAGCTCTGCACTGGGTTGAAAACAGGCTCGTTCTGGATGAAAAGGCATTTCAGACAGGCAACGCTATTGAGCTGGTTGAGGAGTACTACCGAGGCATACTTGCAATTGTGCAGAACACCGATATCAACATCATAGCCCACATGGGTATTTTCCGAAGAGGTATGGCCAGAGCCGGATTCTCTACGGATCTTGATGAAACAATTCTGTTTCCTTCACTGCTGAAGAAAATTTTGCAGACCATGATCAGTCGTGGGATTGCTTTTGAGGTGAACACAGCAGGGCTTCGAAGACCGGAGAAAACCACTTATCCAACAGCGGCCGTTCTAAGGCTTTACTCATCTCTTGGAGGAAGGCGTATTACCGTTGGTTCAGATACCCACAGAAAAGAGAATGCATTTTTTGGACTATCTCTCGGGCGGTCTCTTGTTACTTCTTGTGGGCTAGTCAGTTGCGGAACATTTGAAGATGGGGAATACACTCCCGCCCCTTTACTCTGAGCCGGATATAAAGCATACTAACGCGGGCGGTTGAGTACCGTCTGGCAAACCGGAAGAGATTCCGGGGCGCAAAGCCGACGGGTCCTAGCTTGTTCAGGGGGAACAGGAAGGATGGCCGGGTTGCCGTTGTAAACGCAAACCGGAAGAGATTCCGGGACGCAAAGCCACGGGTCCTAACCCTTTGTGGAAGGATGGCCGGGTTGCCTGACGCTCTGCCTCTGGCAGAGGATTTGGAGGTGCTCTGATGAAGATGGCTGTAGTGATTGCAGCGTTACTTCTTCCCGCAGTTCTACTGGCTTCAGTAACGGAGACTGTTGTTCCGTCTACTTCCGAGGCGTATCTGGCTGTTGCCGGAACCGCCATGGAAAGTGGAGACTTTGATGTTGCGCTTCTTCTTTACGAAAAAGCCGTTGAGAGAAACCCCCACTCTCGTGAAGCTCTTGCTGGAAGGCTTATCGCCTTTACAAGGAGCTGTGATTCAAAGGAACCGGGCATCATGATAGCCGGTCAGAACTGAGCCGAAGACTCCGGCTGAAGAGTCTTACCGCTCTTTGGCCGGGGTCTGAAATTTAGAGTAACCGGGGTGTATACATTGAGCAGTGTTTCGGCAGGTGAGTACCGCAGGGGTTTGGAGGCCTACAAGTCTTCCTGGCGTACCTGGATGCTTGTTCTGGGTCTTACGCTTTTCTATTTCCACCTCTACATGAATTTTCCTAAAATAGTACACCTGATTTTCGTAGGTATTCCTCTGCTATTCATTGCTGTGTATCATGTCTCAGATCCACGCAGCTGGCTGCTGCTTCTGCCTGTTGCGATAACATTCGGAAACCGTACTTACGAATTTGGCTCCTTTTATACAGCCGTTGCCACCATGGCAGTGCTTGCTGCAGCCCTGCTTTACTTCATTGTTAAAATTGCGGGATACAGGAGCTTTCCACGTTTCCCGGTACCCGTTTATATCCTGCTGGCCGCATTTCTGGCGCAGGTAGCTTCAGCGTTTGTTTCCCTTCATTACCACAACAGCCTTGTGAGCAATACTCTTCGGGAAGCCAGCAAGTTGTTTATTGCAGCGTCAATTATCCCACTGATTTACGACTGGTACGGTAGAGGAGAATGGCTTGTACGGATTCTGAAAACTCTTACTCTCATGCTTATTGTAATGTCTGTATTCGGTATATACCAGTACAATGCTGGAAACCTTGACACATCAGGGGAACAGGCGTCCGGTTATGATCTTGCAGGCAGAGTTTATTCCACAATCGCCGGAGGTCCCAATTCTTATTCAGGTGTTCTGGAGCTGCTTGTTCCAACAATTCTGGCCGCGATGTTCCGCTTCAGGAAAAAAATCTGGAAAATAACAGCATTTGCAGCAGTTCTTCTGGGAATTCAAAATGTTCTGTACACATTTTCCAGAGGAGGATTTTTAACAGTTACACTTGCTTGTTTCGTGTTTCTTGTCTATCGGAACAGAAAAAAGATATGGGTGCCAGTCACTACTCTTATCCTCTTCGCCGTTGTTCTTCTGGCCAATGCTGATGAGTTCAAGAGGCAGCTTACAGTTTTTGGTGACACGAGGTCGTTGATAATGGATACCAGTCTTCTCCACAGATACACCAGTTACAAAGGGTTTGTAAACGGCATTGTCAATTCACCTGCAGTAGGTGTTGGCTGGGGCAGCGAGGAGTTTTTTCACGGCAGAACGTCGTTGTACTCTTTCTGGGAAGTCAGGCACGAGGACAGCATCAACAAAATCAACAGGTTTGGCGGGCTCAACAGTCTGATTCTTGAAATGCCCTATAAGGGAGGGCTTTTCTCTGCTCTGTCTCTTGTTCTTTTGATTGCCGCTGTTGTTGTCACTTCGATCAAGTTGTTGCGATCTGGAAGTGATAAATCACTGGGGATGGGAATGATTTCCGGAGTTGCTGCCTTCGGAGTCCATCAGGCCGTTGATAATCTTACTCAGTGGCCGCAGACCGGAGCATTCTTCTGGCTTGTTTTTGGTCTTCTTATCAGTGTGGCATATCCTTGTTGCGGTAAAGAAGCGGATTAACTATAAATGCTCAATGTTTTCATCAGGAGGGAGTTGTTCTGGTAAGCGTTCTAGTGGTACTGTTCTGGGTGTGCGTGGGTATGATTCTGTTGCCCATGGTGTTCTATCCGGCGTTTATATTTCTTATGGGGCTTCTGTTTCCCCGCGGGAACGGGCACTCCTACAGGGAGTATCCCCTGGTGACTGTGATGGTTGCGGCTCGTAATGAGGAGAAGTGCATAGAGGAAAGGATACAGAACCTTCTTTCTCAGGATTACCCGAAGGAAAGATTTGAGGTTCTTGTCGCTTCTGATATGTCTACTGATAGAACAGATGAAATTATCAAATCATTTGCAGACCGTGGTGTCCGATATTTCAGATTCGATAAGCGCATGGGAAAGTCGGCTGTTATGGCGAAACTTTCAGAGTTTGCAAAAGGTGAGATTCTCGTGTTTACAGATGCGAACACTCAGTTCTCACCGAATACCGTGAGAGAACTGGTTGAGCCCTTTGCCGATCCCGGCGTGGGGTGTGTTGACGGTTCCAAACAGAACAGTCTGGATTCCGTTACCTGTGAATCGATCTACTGGCGTTACGAACGAACATTGAAAGCGCTTGGCAGTCGCATAGGCGCTGTGCTTGGCGCCACAGGAGCTGTATTTGCTGTTAGAAAAAATCTGTACAGCCCCGCCAACCCCGCAAGAGCAGATGATTTCGAAACAGCGGTATCTGCCCGCATTCAGGGCTACTCGTGCCTTTACAATCCACAGGCTGTTGCCGCCGAGCCAACTCCCGAGAACTCTATTCAGTACCACCGTCTTGTTCGAATCGTGAGCTGGATGATTGGATCAGCTTTCTCGCTGTTCGGGAAGGCTGTTAAAGCAGGGAAGTACGGTCTAGCTCTTCAGCTTGCTGTTCACAAAATACTGAGATGGAACATGGGAGTGTTTGCCATTGTTGCCACAGCTGCGGGGATTCTTCTTGCAGTGTACGACTCCCCCCTGAATATTCTGTTCATCAGTGTAACTGTTTTTAATATTATCGCTCTTGCCGGAAGGTTTGCGGGTCACAGAATGCCATCATTCCTGCGATTGCCTTATTTTTTCTGGCTGATGTGCATAGCATCGCTTTCTGGAGTGATCAAAGCTGTAACCTCCCAGGCCGTTTCAGTTTGGGATCACAGCGCAAGGTAAAGTTGATGCTGTTGCTAAAGGAGGATTTCCAGATGCTGCTTACAGGCTTGATTTCAGTTTTTCTCTGTGCTGTGCCTGCAGTTGCGGCTGAGGGTGCAGAGGGTTTGTTTGAAAGTTCGGAAGTTGTGCTGATACCGGCAGATTACTTTGATCCTGCAGAGTACATGGTTAACCCCGGTGACGAGATCTGGCTGTCTTTCCCGGGGGGTGTTCCGTTCTCCGGAGTCAGTAGTGCTGTTTCTGTTGTTTCTGTACCGGTGAGTCTCGATGGTGTTCTGAATATTCCGGCAATGCCTGGGATCGATACCTACGGTATGAGTCTTCAAGAGCTCCAAAGCACTATATCTGACCTGTTTTCTTATCACTACAGAGGTTTGAGAGTAAGTTCAGGGCTTGCGCGATCTGCCTCTTTTCAAGTTCCTGTTACAGGGCAGGTTGGAATCCCGGGGATTGTTACGGTCAATGGTCTGACCAGGCTTACGGAGGCCATAGAAATGGCTGGAGGCATCGCTTGCACAGGAGCTGCGTCACAAATTCTTGTTGTCAGTCTTGACGGAGATTCCACGGTGTACAACCTCAACAGTTTTACCACAGATGGGAATCTGAATGCAAACCCCCTGCTGCGAAGAGACACGAGAATTCATGTTCCTGTTGCCGCGTCAACCATAACTATTGAGGGAGCTTTGTCTCCTGAAGCAGGAGCAGGAACTGTGGGAACAAACCGTCTTGTTACAGAATACATCCCCGGAGAGAGTGCAAGAGAAGCACTGGTAAGATTTGGGGGAATAGCGAGAACAGCCGATCTTGCTGAATGCTATGTGTATCGTGTGTACGACGATACAATCGCGACGCAGATTCCATTCAGCATGCAGGGTGCAGCATCTCCTGTTCTGCTGCAGCCGGGGGACAGGGTGGTTGTTCCCGCATCACCGTCTTTTATCAATGTTACGGGAGAGGTTGTTCTGGCTGCGCCGGTTGCCTACTCTCCTGGAATGACAGTGAATTACTATATAGGTATGGCCGGGGGATTTACAACGCTTGCCAGGCGCGGCGGTGTTAAGCTGCAGCTGGCGGATGGAGAAAGATACAATGCCGAGCTGACAGATGTGGTGTTGCCAGGGTCTACGGTTGAAGTACCAAGAGTTCCTGTAAAATTCTGGGAAGATTACCTTGTAATTCTTACGGGACTTGCCTCGATTGTGATTGCTTACCAGAGCATATTCAGTAACTAAGGGGAAGAATGAGCGATACACCCAATAATCTGATATACATTCTGCTGAAGAACAGACGCTTCATCATCAAAGTTCTCACCATTGTGATGATTCTAACTGTGGGAGGAAGCTATCTTCTGTCTAACAAATACACGGTTACAACGGTAATCCTTCCCCCAGAGGAACAGGCCTCTTCCGCCTTAAGTCTTGGTGGTCTTTCCCTGGGAGAATTTGCCGGTTTTTTCAGCGGAGGCATGGGATACTCTCTTCCTCTAATGACAACTCTTGCAGATGTCTACTCAGATATTCTTAACAGCAGAACACTGATTGATCAGGTTATCCTCAGTACAGCCTACATAGACAGCGCAGGTTTCACAAAAAGGTACGCAACACAGCCTGAAGTCGCTATGTATCTTGCCAGGAAGCGTTTCAGAAAGAACTACTCCGCGACAGTTACATCTTCCGGTTTTATAAAGATAGATGTAACCACAGGAAATCCTATGTATTCCGTGGAGGTGTCCGAACAGGTTGTTTCTCTTCTGGACAGTATAAACACCAGCATAACGCTCGCGAGGTACAGAACCAGTCGGGAAAGTACAGAAAACCAGCTTGCTGTGGCCAGAGCCGAGTTGGAAAGAACCACTGAAGAAATGCTTCGTTTCGAAGATGAGTACGGTACAATTATGCCCAACGAAGAGCTGTCGCAGGTTATGGCCGTTCTTGCTGAAATGAAGGGCAGATACATAGAAACTACCATGATGGCCAGCGCTGTAAGAAATGGAATAAGATCGGGAACAACAGCGCAGATTCTTGAACTGGACGCAACAGCAGAAGCACTTCGACAGTCAATCGACCTGATAGAGAGCGGGTCGTCTTCAGGCAGTGTTGATATGGGAATAGGGTTGAGTAACCTTCCACCGGCGATGATAGAGTATGCAAGGCTTCAAACAGATTTTGAGATGCAGTTGAAGATGACCACAGCCCTTGAACTTCAGGTACAGCAGGCGCTGATTCAGGAATCAAGCATCACAAGCTCACTGAGAATCCTCGATCCTCCCATGCATCCTGGATGGAAGAGCAAACCCAAACGGCTCTATATCTGGATAGAATTGTTCATTATTACATCAATTATTCTGGTTGTTTTCCTGTATTCCCGGGAGAAGTGGTACGAACTCAAAGTTGAGAATCCCGAGACCTGGAATAAATGGAACAACATGAAGCAGGATATAAGGAACGATTTCAGAAGGAAAAAGTAATCACTACGGCTTGATTACATCTGTTCCCATTCTTTCAGCAATAATTTTCGGCAATCTGATAGTTCCATCGGGTTGCTGACCGTTTTCCACCAGGGATATTATCAATCTCGGGAGTGCAAGCCCTGAACCGTTCAGCGTGTGGACAAGCCTGGGTTTTCCTCCACCTGCCGGTTTGTATTTCATATTACCTCTTCTGGCCTGGAAATCACGGAAATTGGATACAGATGAAACCTCAAGCCATTTTTCCTGCCCTGCGGACCAGATCTCAATATCGTAGCATTTCGCGGCAGCAAAACTGAGATCTCCAGTGGCAAGAAGCAGAATTCTGTAGGGGATATCGAGCACCTCCAGCATTCCTGCTGCATGGTTTAAAAGTTCAAGATGGGCTTCTTCGGACCGATCCGGGTGTTCAAGACGGACCATTTCCACCTTTTCGAACTGGTGAACCCTGTTCAATCCTCTGTTGTCTTTCCCGTAGCTGCCTGCTTCTCTTCTGAAACACGGAGTGTAGCCGCAAAGCCTTACCGGAAGATCTGTTTCTTCCAGAAGCCGGTCTCTGTAAAGATTGGTTATCGGCACTTCTCCAGTAGGGACAAGGTAGAGATTGTCGTGGCCTATCCTGTACATGTCATCATCCATTTTTGGAAGTTGAGCCGTTGCAGTCATGGATTCCGGCCGGGCCACAAAAGGAGCCCATACCTCATCCATTCCAGCCTGTGTGTGGTAATCCAGCATCCAGCTTATCAGGGTTCTTTGAAGCCTGGCGGCCCATCCTCTGAACAGAATAAAGTTGGAGCCAGCTATCTTACCGGCAGCTTCAGGCAGAAAAACCTTGCTCATCAGATCCCAGTGGGGTTTTGGCTGGAAACTGAATTCAGGAATGGTACCCCACGAGCGCACAATTACATTGTTATCTTCAGTGCCTTCAGGAACATCAGAGTCGGGAATATTCGGGAAGCTCAATTCCATTTCAGATAGCCGGGAGTTGAATTCAGAAACCCTCTGCTCCAGATCGGCAAGCTCGGCCCCGGTATTACGGCTTTTCTGCATTTCCTCTTCAGCGTCTTCTCCGTTTCGCTTCTTTATTGAAACTGTCTTTGAAAGCGTATTTCTTTGTTTCCGGAGCGCTTCTATTTCAAGCATGAGCTCCCGTTTTGATCTGTCCGCATCGAGCCACTGCTGTATGTCAATCTTTTCATTCTTCGCGGTGGCGGCGTCCGCCACTGTTTGAGGCTCTTTTCTTAATAGTTTTCTGTCAAGCATTTTTCATCTCCGGAATTTCAGTAAATTTTATAAAATATAGGGGAGGAATATAAGGAAACCTGTGGCTGCCGCCGAAATTGAAGCAGCCAGAACACCACCGGCAGCCACATCTTTTGCTTTGCCGGTCAGTTCGTGCCATTCCGGCGCCACGCGGTCTGCCAGGAATTCAAGTCCTGTATTAATGGCTTCAGCCGCCCATACCGCCCCGATGGCAAGAGAAATTATTGCCCAATGAACGGTGGTGATGTCAAGAACAAAGCCCAGGGCAATAACCACAATGGTGGAAACAAGATGAATTCTTCCGTTTCTCTGGGTTTTTACCAGAACGACAAGTCCACGAAAAGCGTGTTTGAAACTGTCCAGTTGTTTTCCTACCATAGCCCTGGAGTTATCCTTCCTTCTGTGTCAATTGATAACGAAAACTTTACACCACCTGCAGGATGGTCGTTATCTACCATCGAGGCAGCGATACCGCATGCTGTTCCCACTGCGGCTCCCATCAAAACATCCGAAGGGAAATGCCTGCCGAGATTAACTCTGGACAGGCAGGTGTACACAGCAACCGCGGCGGCCGGTATTCCAACCTCGGCACCGTATCTGTGCCACAGAACAACGGCAGCGCATGAAGTTCCGGCTGCATGTCCGGAAGGAAAGCTTGTAGTGTCGGTTCCATCCGGTCTTGTTCTTCCAGTGGAAACCTTGGCTATCAGAGTGATACCGTAGGAGTACAACAGTCCCCGGCACAGCTCTTCACCAGTAGCTTCAAGATCGTCAGAGCCCGCTGCTTTTCCTGCAATCCACACAACGGCTGAAGATACAGGAAGAGCTTTACCAAAGAGAAAATCATCTACCCTGTCTAAAGTGTTGAAGGGCGATTCCGGCATAAAACCGCTGTATCCCTCCGGGTCTTCTGTTCTGTATGCAAAGAAAGAACCGGCAGCCCCTGCCGCCAGAACAGAAGCAGGAACTGCAGAGAACAGGTTGCGGCCAGTTTCCAGTGTGTTGTCTGTCAGTTCACCGGCAATGGCGGTGGAACAGACAAAAACTGCTATCAGAAATCTATTTTTCGTAGAATTCCCTGATGGCTGTGATAACTTCATTCTGTTCTTCTCCGGTCAGTTCCCCGAACACAGGCAGAGAAATAACCTTTTCACTTGAGTCTTCTGAAACCCTGAAGTCTCCCTTTGAGTATCCGAGATTGGCAAAGCACTGCTGGAGATGGAGTGGCAGCGGGTAGTAGACAGCACATCCGATCTGTTTTTTGCGGAGAAAGGCGAGCAGTTCGTCTCTGTTCTCGGCCAGAACCGTGTACTGGTTGTAGATAGACCAGGCTCTGGGGTCGATAACCGGAGTTTTTATCTGGGGCAGATCTGCAAAAGCCTCGGCATATCTTTCGGCGTTTGCCCTTCTTCCAGCGTGCCACTGTTCAAGTTTGCGAAGTTTAACCCTGAGAAAACCGGCCTGGATGGCATCCATACGGCTGTTGGTTCCAACTTCGGAATGCAGGTAGCCCTTTCCTCCGTGTTCACGGAGGCTTCTAAGCCGTTCAGCGAGTTTCAGATCATTTGTTGTAAGCATTCCGCCATCACCGAGAGCTCCAAGATTTTTTGACGGGAAGAAGCTGAAACATCCCACGGTGCCCGTGGATCCTGCTCTGGACTGTCTCCATTTAGCGCCGGCAGCCTGAGCGGCATCTTCGACAACTGGAATATCCCAGTTGGAGGCAGTTGAGTTTATGGCATCCATGTTACAGATCTGTCCGAAGATGTGAACAGGCACGATTGCCGCAACACGCCTTGCCGTTCCCTTGTGTACAACACCACGGTCTGTTATCGCGCAGTTGGTGTTCAGCCATTCTTCAAGAAGATCTGGATCCATGTTGAATGTATCCGGAAGAATATCAACAAAAACCGGAGTACCGCCGGCCCTGACAATGGATCCCGCAGTGGCGAAAAAAGTAAAGGGTACAGTGATAACAAGTTCATCCCTCTTCAGCCCTGCCGCTTGAAGAGCAAGAATAAGAGCATCGGTTCCAGAAGCGCATGCAACTGCATCCGCAGTACCTGAATACTCTGCAAATTCTCTTTCGAATGCCTCCATTTCAGGGCCCTTTATAAAGCGTGATGTAGAGAGAGCATCGGTGAAAACCCGGGTAAGCTCGTCTTTTATATCAGCATGCTGGCGGTTTATGTCCAGAAGTGGTACCCGCATTTGTATTTTCCTTTCGCCAGTGAATCAGTGCGCTCCCTTTCCTGTAAGAACCACAAGAACAGTTCTTGCGAGAATTTCCAGGTCCAGGAAGAGTGACTGGTTTTCTATGTATTGAAAATCATGGGTCAGTTTCCTCGAAACATCTTCGATACTGGTATCATACTCAAGGTTGACCTGAGCCCATCCTGTTATTCCGGGTTTAACCGTGAGGCGTTTGTCGTAAAACGGATAGATGGTTCGAAGCTCCTGTATTATCTCCGGTCTTTCCGGCCTTGGCCCTACCACGGCCATGTCTCCGGAGAGAACGTTAAGAAACTGGGGAACCTCATCAATTCTGGTTTTTCTCAGCAGACCGCCTATCTTTGTAATTCTTGTATCATCTTTTCCTGCCCACACAGCACCTGTGGTTTTTTCGGCATTGGTCACCATGGATCTGAATTTAAAGATTCTGTAAATTTTACCGCCTTTACCTGTTCTTTTCTGCCGGTAGAACACACTTCCCGGTGAATCGATTACAATCAGAAGACTTACAATGATCCACAAAGGCAGTCCCAGAATGATCACCAGAAGGCTTACAACATAATCTCCGGTTGTTTTTACCAGTTTTTCCCAGAATGAAAGTCTGTCTGGGACCAGTTCCATCAGAGGCTGTCCAAGAATCTGTGTGTTGTGTACATGGCCGGCTACTACATCAAACAGGTCGGGCACAAGCTTAACCCTTATTCCGCTCTGTACAGCGGGGAGCAGCAGGCTGAGAATGTCATCGTGGAAATTGGATGCAATAGTAACCAGAAGGTCTGTGATACCATGTTTTTCCGCAAGAGCTGATATATCACTGATTTCGCCCAGTGGAGGTTCGGTAATTGCAGGGTTGTCTACAGGATGTGGAGGGTTGACAAACCCGATTACATTGTATCCCAGAGACGGGTTGATTGCAAGATAATCAACCAGTTCCTTTGCAGACTTGCCAAGGCCTATAACCAGAACATTTCGCTGGAGCAGAGATTTCTTTGCCAGCCTTCTCTCCAGCAGTCTCGAGAAGCTTCTTGCGGTGTATACAAACAAGTTCATAAAAGAGAAGTAGACAAAGAATATCCAGCGACCTATGGATGCCTGGGGTGTTGCAAGAAAAGAGAACAGGGAGAGAATCACAAATCCGGCAACCACAGGTTTGAAAACCATTCTTATTTCGTCTGCCCAGCTTCGATCCCAGTGGAGTCGGTATGCTCCGGTAAGAGCAAAGATTATCCACCAGTACACAATTGAAGCGAGGCTGCCGTAGATTATTATGTGTGTGGAGACGGGTGAAGTGCCGGGGAAAATATTCAGGTTGAACTTGACAACAGCAGACAGGTAAAGAGCCAGGAAGACGGCGACAGCATCAAAAAACATTCCCAGGAAAATACTGAATTTTTTCACGACTTCATTCCAAACAGGTACTTTTTGAAAGTGGAGAATGCCCTGAGGGTCCGACGACCTTCTGTTGTGGGGTGAAGAATGGTTTGAACAGCTTTGTAGAAAAGATATCCAGGCCTGAGATAAAATTTACGTCTGGCGTAATCGCACCACTCAACCAGATCGTCAGACGACAGATCGGGCAGATCAACCACACAGTTGTGGAGCCCATCTGCTGTGAGCCACTGGCGGTAGTCTTCTGTTCTGAGATTGCCAGACAAACGGTATTGCTGGTACAGCCTGGTTCCCGGATAGGCCATAATGGGAAAGAACTGCGCTGTGTCCGGTTTCAGTCTTATGGCCATTTTCAGTGTCATTGCAAGAGTTTGCTTTGTCTCTCCGGGGTTCCCGGCCATGAAACACCCGTGAACAAGCAATCCCGCCTTTCTGGCTCTCTTTGCAAAACTGAGGTTCTGTTCTACAGTGGTTCCCTTGTTCACTCCGTTCAGAATAGACTGACTTCCGGATTCGTATCCAACAATAATCATTCTACAACCGGCGCGGCGCATTTTCTTCATGGCTTCAAGGGAGAGATTAGCCCTGGTGTTTGCCGTCCACGGCAGTTTGCAGCCGGCGGCAATAAGGGCATCGGAAACTTCCTCAACCCTTCTGGAGTCTACACTGAAGGTATCGTCCTCAAAGACTATTTCCTGAACCTGTGGGAAATACCGTTGTATCTTCAAAAATTCTTCCGCAACATTTTCGGCTGATCTGGCGCGGTAGGTTCCTCCATGAAGAACCTGAGGCCACACACAGTAGGAACACTTGAAAGGACAGCCCCTGCTTGTGATTATCATTACCGAAGGATACCTGGCAGCGGCAAAAAAGTAGTTTTCCGGTTTCAAGTGTTTTTTGTACACATCCGCAAGCATGGGAAGGGAATCCAGGTCTGATACGGCTTCCCTGTTTCCTGTGAAAACAGGTTTATCTTCCGTATTCAGCCACAGTCCGGGAACATCGCGGAGATCGGTACCATTCTGCAGAGCGCTTGCGGCTTGGGAAACCGTAAGGTCGTATTCCCCCGCGGCGACAGCTGTAACATGCGGTGCCTCCTGTAGAACCTTTTCAGGGAGTGCACTTACATGGGTACCCACAAGAAAGATAGAACAATCGGGAAGAATTTCGGCAATCTCCTTTGAAACCTCAAGGTCGCTGTGGATAGAAGGCGTGCTTGTGTCCATAACAACAAGTTCCGGCGATACTTCAGCCAGCTTTTCAAGAAGATCCCGTCTGGTGATGTCAGCAGCCGGGCAGTCAAGAAAAACAACATCGTGTCCTGCCTGTTCAAGAGTGCCAACTGCGTAAGCCAGCCAGAATGGCCAGTACATTGTTCCACTTTTTACTATTGCCGGCGATCTTGATGTCCTTGAAAATCGGCCATCCATGAAAGGCGGGTTTACAACTGCAGCTTTCATACCAGAGATTCTATTCGTTCGAGATACCGGTCAGCTGTTTTTTCCCATGAAAAAACAGTTGACCTTTTCTGACCAAGATCACCAAGCCTCTTCAGCTCTTCCGGTGAGGCTGCTGAAAGTTCGGCCATGCCGCGCATTATATCAATGATGGAGTAGGGATCGATCAGAACACCTGTATCTCCCACAACTTCTTCAAGGGCTGTAGTTTTTGATGCCATTACAGGGGCTCCCGTCGCCATTGCCTCAAGAGCCGGAAGTCCGAAGCCTTCATAAACCGAGGGAATGAGAAGAGCTTTGCAGGTCTTGTAGAGGTTCCGTAGTTTGTCATCGGAAATATGGGTCAGAACCTTGATATTTGATCTGGCCGGATTAGAATCGAGGTGTTTACGGAAATGACCGTATGCCCTGTCTTTTCTCACAACCATGGTAAGGGGCGGAGTGTTTCTATTGAGAGCCCATAGCCGGCCGTAGGCTGTGAGGAACCGGGGTATGTTCTTGTAGCCCCGTGCATTGCCTACATACAGAAAGAAGTTCTCTCTATCCTTACTTACGGACACCGGAGACGAGAATAGGGCCTGCCCCTCGCCTGTAATAAAAACTATATCGGTGACCGACTTAAAACTTCTCATCACATCCAGTTTCGTAGTCCTTGTTGGAACCGCAATAGCAGACGCATGGCTTGTGGAAGTCTTTAACGCCTTTCGAAAAAGGAATCGACTGAAAGCATTTCTGATAATACTGTTACCGAAATAACAGGGCAGGTTGAGAACCATAAGGTCGTGTATAGTTATTATTGAGGGCGCTTCCGGCTGTGGCCCGGCCATGGAGAAGTTGAGAAACACATCGGGGGAAATGCTGTCTATGCGCTTTGTGAGTTTTTTGTTCGCGCGGGAGCTGAATCTTGATGAGTCATCAATTATTACCTCTGCTCCGGTATCATCAAGGTGAAATGCGGCATTTTTCCCTGCAAGTGCAGTTACTTTCCAGTCTGGACGTTTGTTAAGGATGCACCTTGTAACATTCAGAGAAAACCTGCTGATACCGTCAATGTTCTTCTGTACAGCTCTGGCATCAATAACCAGGTGAATACTCATCTGGTAAGCCCTCTTTTTTTCAGTTCTTCCGTGGCTTTGTCAACCATATCCACCGCAGTCTGGCTGCCGACCCAGCTGCAGAGCTCGCTTACGCCATCTTCAAAGGCTATAGATGCCCGGAAACCAAGCAGGTCTTCGGCCCTGGAAATATCAGCGTAGCAGTGACGGATATCTCCCGCTCTGTATTGATTGTTCACTATGAAGTTGTCTGAAGGTTTTCCAAGCTCTCGCGCGATTGCCGTTCCTACATCCATTATTGACAATTTGCGTCCTGTACCCAGATTGAAGACCTCGCCATTTGCTTTGTCGCTCTCAATGGCGGCGAGACAGCCTCTGGCAATATCGTGTACATGAATGAAGTCTCTGCTCTGTCCTCCGTCCTCAAAAACCACAGGAGGTTTGTCGTTCAGCAGTCTGGAAGCAAAAATAGCACCAACTCCGGTGTAGGGGTTGGAGAGGGCCTGCCTTTCACCGTACACATTGAAAAAACGCATTGCGGTTACTGGAATACCGTAGGCATCTCCAACGGCAAGGAACAGCTCTTCATGGTCTCTTTTGTTTACAGCGTAAACACTGGTGGGAAACAGAGGTTTGGTCTCCGGAGTGGGTGCTGGAATGCAGGGTTGTGAGCAGACAGGGCACAGCATATCCCACCTGCGACTGGCAAGTTGTTCCGCCGGTCTCAGTTTTGGGTTGACCTCTCCACAAGATGGACAGATGTAAAGGCCTTCACCGTAAATGGACATTGAGCTGGCAACCAGCATTTTTTCAATGTGGTCTTTCTGCTGAACTGCCTGTTCCAGCACAACTGCGGCGCCCATGGTGTTTATGGATGTATATCTGGTTATTTCATACATGGATTGTCCAACGCCTACTGCTGCTGCAAAATGGACCAGAATATCTGCCTGTTTCAGGGTGCGCGAAAACAGATCAGCATCTCTCACATCTCCAACAACGAGTTCTATTTCCCTGTTCAGATAGGCAGGTCTTTCGGGGTTCTCTCCGTGAACCTGTTTATCCAGGTTATCGTAGGCTGTAACTTCGTATCCTCTGGACAGAAACAGATCTCCCAGATGTGATCCTATAAAACCGGCTCCGCCTGTGATCAGTACTTTTTTGCCCATAGCTTCCCCTCATTTAAACACAAGGGGATAACTACCCCCTGAACACAATACCTGTGAACGGTCTAAAATAACAGAAATTGTCTTTTTCGTACACCTTGATGGTAATGTCAGTTCCCGAAGGACCGCAGAGCCTCTTTTGTTTTCTCCGCACAGTTCTGCCAGGTCAGTTTTTTTATGAGTTCATGTCTCTTCTGTTTCTGTCTATCGGTTACTCCAGAGTCCAGAGCAAGCTCGATGCCGTACGCAATTGATTCAGGATCATCCGGATTTACCATCCACGCCGTTTCCGCAAAAAACTCGCCCAGAGCACTGGTATCTGACGCGACCACTGGAAGCCCCCAGGTAAAGGCTTCTGGAACAGTAAATCCGAAACCTTCATAATGGGCAGGATGAATCAGACACATTGCTTCTGAATACAACTTTACCAGTTCCTCATCAGAGATGTATCCGGTAAACCTGACCTTTTGATCGATGTTCAGCTTAATCGCCAGCTCTTTGTACTCTCCGGCTCTGAATCCGTCCTTTCCCGCGATTACCAGGGGCGGGATTTCTTTTCTGGCACCAAGAATGGAATAAGCCCTGAGCAAACCGTCAATGTTTTTTCTTGGTTCAACCGTTCCCACATTCAACAGGTGTCTCCCGGGACCTTTTCTGCTTTCTTCCGATGAGAAGTGATCAATACCAAGCGGCGTAACAAAAACTCTGTCTTCAACCTGAGGGAACAGGCCTAGAAGGTCATCTTTTGTTGAGTTTGAATTGGTAACTATGCAATCCGCGTTTCTGACCACTCTTCTTATTCGCTTAACCCAGAGCTGTGTATCTTTTTTTGTTTTCATGTGGCCGTAGAGGAATGGACCCATGTCGTGTATCATGCAGACCTGGCGGAAAGTTGAACTTGCAGGCAGCATGCTGCAGTTTGCGCTGTGAACCCAGCTGATTTCAGCTCTTGATGCACGGATTGAAGGCCACAGGTAGTCTGTTATCCGGCGTGGCCAGGGGTAGAACACGGTTTTGTCAAGGCTTCCGTTTGCAACGGGAGGCAGCTTCTTCTTAAACTGTGACATCCAGATCTCAATTGGCGTTCCGGATCGCATGTACGCCTTGATAAGTTCCACTCCGTATCTACCGATTCCGGTGTTCATACGTGCATCGTAATCGATATTGAAAGCTATTTTCACAATTCCTCCAAAATCGTGGTCAGCTCTTGTATTCCTGACTTGAGATTTCTTTTGCCGGTAACAAACGCGTATGCATTTTCTTCCATGTCTGAATTCCGAATATGAAGAACTCTTGCAAGAAGTTCCGCTCCGGACTGTACAGTTCCATCAAACAGGAAACCGGTTTCCCCGTGAATAATATTGTCTGGGAAGCCACCTTCCGAAATAGCGATTACCGGTGTTCTACACGCCATAGCCTCCAGGGGAACAAGACCGTAAGGTTCACGCCTCTGACAGCAGAGAACGGCTGTGGCGTTCTGATACAAAGTTCTTAGTTCAGTGTTGGTAATAGACTTTTCAATACGCATTTCCACAGACAGCCTGTCGGCGAGGCCAGACAGTTGTGCGGAGTATCCGGGATATTCCCTGTCAGCAATAATACGCAGAGACGGTCTTTCTGTCGGTGGAATGCTCCCAAGTATTCTTATGACTGTTTCGTGGCCTTTGTACGGCCACAGAGCTCCAACCGACAGTACAAAATTTTCTCTGCTGTCTGTGTTCTCCGCCGGGCAGAAGAAATTTGTGTCAATACCCGGTCTGATAACAGTAGAGTCTCTGTGATAGTACTGTTTTATGTTCTGTTTCATGTATCTGGAAAAGGTGGCAACCGCAGTTGCGTTCCGCACAGACACCCTGTCCATTCTTTTCTCAACGGCACACAGAGGCTTCAGTGCCAGCTCTGAAACAAATGATCCTGTTCTTTTAATGATGTCAGATTCGTAGATATGTCTCGGGTGTTCAAAACAGTAGTAAAGGGCAGGGATTTTAAGGTAATCAAGAACAGGAGGGGCCGCTATCGGCATAGAATTATGAACAAGAGCCACGTCAGCATTTGAATTGATGCTTTTTGCTATTGTTCCACACACACTTTTGAAACTTATAAGCCGTGCTATCAGGAAAACAGGAGCAACCGGGCGCAGAATCCCCGAGGGCTTTCTCCACAGTGGGTACGGATAGACAGTCTCCGAAATATTTTTGAGATTCTTAAGTCGGGAACCACCATCCGGACGGTTCAAATGAACATGAAACCTCTCGGCCAGCCCTTCTGTGAACTGCTTTACAACTCTTATCCCTCCTCCAGACGGAAGCATATGAAAAACAGCTATTCTTTTTTTAAAACCCAGAAGAAGCCTCCCCGGTGTCTTTTTTCTTTTCCCGAAGATATTTCATGGTGTACAAAATGGAAAGGTCTTTCAAACAGGCCGCTTCCGTTGTATTTTCAAAGGTCCGGTAACAGGTCACGAAAGGCAGTACCATGAACAATGTTCTTCTGGTTGGAAACGATGGCAGCCGAACCTCCGCCAGTACGGGTACCGGCGCTTGTACAGCCAGAACAATTCGTTTCAGGAATGCTTTGGTCAGCCGTGGCTTCAGCGTTTCTGTCTGCTCTCCTGGTGAGGGCAGGTCAGGAGCGCGCGAGGTAACGGGAATTCTCGCCGAACACCAGTTCGATTGTATAGTGGCTATAAGTCCTTTTCCAGCTGAGGCTGTTGTTATGGCAGATACGAAACTTCCCATGTGGATAGATATGAACGGTACACATCCTGCCGAGCTTCAACTGGAATCGCGTGACGATGGGAGATCGGGGGAAAGAATGCTTAGAATGCTTTCCCTCGAAAACATGCTGCTTGCCAGGGGTGATGCGTTTTCAGCCCCTTCTCGAAGACAGTCGTATGCGGTTTACGGGGAATTGCTTCTTCTTGGACGTGGCCTGCGGTCCGATAACTGCCGGCTGACAGTTTCCCCAATTCCACACTGTTCGAACGAAGTAGATTATGTAAGGAGCGATCCGGACGGTTTTTTCAGAATTATTTCAACGGGATCATTCAACCTCTGGTTTGATGAAATCATGTTGTTTAAAGCTCTTGAGTCTGCCATGGACAGGAACGGTTCAATTATTGCCGAAATTACAGGCGGCAGAATCCCATTTTCTCCGGAAAAGTACGACAACTTTCGCGAAATGGTAGCTGCATCAAAGTTCAAGGATCGATTTCTTCTTCACGGCTGGGTTTCCACAGAGGAACTCGCCGGCGTGTACTCAAGGGCTTCTATTGCAGCATACACAGATATCCCCTGCGCTGAAACTCTGCTTGGAGCAAGAACAAGAGTTCTGGACTGGGTGAGCAGAGGAATTCCGGTTGTCTGTACCGATGGAGCCGAGATATCAGAGGACATCAGCAGGCATAATCTGGGAGTTGTTGTGCCCCCAGGAGACAGTGCCGCAATGGCAGAGGCCTTTCTTGCTCTCGCGGCAGATAACTCGGTCAGACAGAGAATTTCACAGAACCAAAAAAAATGGAGTAACTCAGAGGGGTCTATTTCGCAGGTGTTCGAGCCTCTGTTCGAGTGGTGCGAGAATCCCTGTGCTGTTCGAAAAGAACAGTACGGGAAACCCACAGTACCGGTGATGAACAGTCCGGTCTATCTGAGCAGGATATACAGGGAGCTTGCGGGCTCCGCAGGGTTTATCTATGCGCTGAAGAGGGTTTTTCGGAAGGTGCTGCGATTACCTGACCGCCGCGTCGAATGATGATTTCCGCCTTTTTGTAAAGCGTTTGCTTTGTGTGCCCTGTCTTATTCTGTACAGCAAAACGAGTAAACACATTCTCTGCCGGAATTGCCGCGGTGAAAGTTTCTACCGGCATTGCAAACCCGTCTTTCGTTCCTTTTAAAATAGCTTTGGCAAGGGTGAAGCGTCCTCTGAAAACGCTGGCAATGAACCAGAGATTCTGCCATTTTCTGATTACTGGAGCCAGTTCCGTAAATGTTTTCCTGTCCAGGTGTTTTCTCAGTACGAGAATCCTGTTTCTTATGCACAGGTGTTCTTTGAAGAAACTTCCTCTGCCTGTTGTTGCTGAATGCATGTGTCTGACCACGGCTGCTGGTTCGTATACTATTCTCCACCCTGTTCTGTTGAGTTCGAAACCTAGATCAAGGTCTTCCTGATAGATAAACAGCTTGTCCCAGAAGAGCCTGGAAGGATCCGGCAGAGCGGCCCGTCTTACCATAACAGCTCCTCCGCAGGGGAAAGCAAGATCCATCTGTTCCGTAAAGCGTGATGCAGGTTCTCCTTTACCTATGTCTCTGGAAAAACCCATCCAGTCAATTTCGCCTCCGGCGGAGTCCATCGTATTAACGTTACTGATGTTTCTTATGGAACTGGTTACAGCGCCAACAGAGGGGTCATCCATGCGTTTTTCCAGGTTGCTGAGCCAGCCAGGTTCTACAATACAGTCGTTGTTCAGAAGAACGAGCAGATCTCCTGACGCGGCTGTGATACCCGCGTTGTTCGCCCCGGTGAATCCTGTATTACTTTCCAGGGAAATCAGTGTTACATCGGGGAAATCCCTCCTGATTATTTCAACAGATCCATCGCTTGAACCGTTGTCTACTACAACTATCTGATCGGGTTTTCTGTCGTGTTCCTGAAGAGAAACAAGGCAGTTTCGGAGTATTTTTATTCCGTTGTAATTAGGTACAATTACAGAAGTGGTCATGGTTGTTCCTCCGAGGGGAAAAGCCTCTCCGGTCTGATATCCGGTCGATTATTAACACCGTGAATCAGTCCCAGCCACATCCAGTACACCAGGTTCCCTTTTTTTCCTGCGGGGTACAGCACTGTTTTCAGCAGGGTAACCGCGAAGTAGTACAGGGTGAACAGGAAAAATGAGAAACGGCTGAGATGGCGACGGGCAACTACAAAGCGGTTTCTGTGAGTAAAATATATAGCAAACGGGGAATAGATTCCACCGACGCTTATGGATATATGGTGCAGTACAATTGCGCTGGGTATTAGCTGTATGTTCAACCCCATTTTTTTCACACGGAAACACAGATCGGTGTCTTCGTAGTAAACGAAAAGGTCTGGGTCCTGCCTGCCGGCTTTCTTGTAGTCGTCTGCACGCATCATCATGGCGCATCCGGTTACCTGTTCCATTTCTACTGGATGGTCCGGGAGGTCAGAGATCTTTTTGTAAATTTGAGACAGGTACATTCTGGCATAACTGTATCTGCCACCTGCGCTCCAGATAGTATCCGGCCTGTTAGCATATGGAATGGCTGGTGCGGTGATCCCTGTTTCATCATGATTTTGAAGGTAGTTTACAAGCAGACTGACAGTATCTGGAAAGACCTCGGTATCGTTGTTAAGGATGAACACAAAATCCACATTCTTCTTCTGCACCATCTCGAATGCTTTGTTGTTGCCTGCTGTGAGCCCGACGTTGGATATATTTTTGTGAAAAACCAGTTCATCTGTATTTTCGACCCAGTCAGGTACAGGCCCGGAAGAATTATCAACCAGACCGATCACAACAGAAACACCATCGGAGGCAAGAAGAGAATCCACGCACTTTTTTGTTAATTCCCATTGGTTGTAGTTAACGAGAAGTACTCCCACCCGTGCTTTTACTGGATATGTGGTACCAATCATTTTCTTCCTGCCCGTTGTCTGTGATACTGTATGCTGAATCAGGTAGAATAGTGTTTCCGGCTGCAAAAAGAAAGGTACTGCTGCTGGGGCGGAGTGCTGGTGATCCGGGCATGATCTGTGTATTCAAATGTATTATACTGTGTTCTATTCAGTTGATTCATCAAGATATTTCGGAGGGTTCTTTGGCTTTACCTGTAACGGTTGTAACAGTTGCATTTGGCAACCGCCAGGTTGTTCAAACGTGGACAGAGCAGTGGTCCCGCGCCGGCGCGAACTGTATTATAACCAACAATGGCAGTGCTGTTCCAGCTGGGGTAACCGGTGATGCTATCGTGCTGCAATCACCTGTTAACAGCGGCTTCGGAGCAGGCATAAACCTTGCTGTGCAGCGTGCGGAGACTCCTGTTGTTCTAATAACAAATCCCGATACTTTACCTGTTGCTCCAGACGCCCTTAAAACACTCACGGATTTTCACACCAGGGGCAGTCTTTCAGGTAGTCGCACAGTTAACTCGGCCGGAAGAGAAGTTTATTCAACAGGCACCTGGCCAACTGTAAAGTGGGTTAGATCGCAGGTATTCCGCCCGGCGGGAACACTGTGGCGGAAAGACAGTATAGACTGGCTTCAGGGTTCTCTAATAATGGTACACAGAGATGACTTTTTACAACTTGGCGGGTTCGCCAGAAACTATCCGCTGTACTTTGAAGATGTGGATCTGTGTTTCAGGGCGAGAAAACAGGGGATGAAAGTTGATTTTTGCGAAGAGAGCAGTTTTATACACAACGAGGGATCGGGCTCCGAAAAGGCTGTCTCATCCAGGCTTTCCTGTTTTCACTGGGGTATGCTGGAATTCTTTAAAAGCAACGACTCTGTCAATGCCGCCCTTGTAAGAAGAATAATTATTGCCAAGTGTATTCTCAGGTTGTTTGTGTATGCACCGACTGACAGGGAAGCTTTTAAGGGATACTACAGAGCACTTCAGTCGGTTTACAGCTCAACAGCTCCCGTGCTGCCGGGGCGGGGTCAGTGACCGGCAAGGCAACCCCGGCGGGAGACAGCAAACTGCTGGGGCTTTCTGCTCTATCTTTAAGCAGCATACTCACTGCACTGTTGACATATCTCCGATTTGCTCAGATAACAGCTGTTTTTGGAACAAACTGGGAAACAGATGCCCTGACAGTAGCAATGGTATTTCCGTTTCTTGTACGGGGAGTAGTCGCCCATTCTTTTGGCTCTGCGTTCATCCCTATCTATTCCAGGGTTATGGAGCAGCGAGGCCGCGAAGGTGCCGTTGCATTCGTAAATAAAACCATATCCTGGCTGCTTCTTACCAGTTCACTTCTTGTAGCTGTACTCTGGTTTACCAGTGGATATCTTGTGAGAATAGTAAGTCCCAACGGTTCTCCTGAATTGCTGCTTCTAGCTTCCAGCCTTCTCAAGATACTTTTGCCTGTGGTGATTCTAGGTACATCCAGTGGGATACTGTCAAATTTTATCAAGTACGATAGAAGATTTGTCACTCTTTCCATTTCCGGTTTGCTTGGATTAGCTCTGTCCTTCACTGTTCTGTTAGTTGCCGGGGACCGGATAGGTATTGTAATTCTACCCATATCAGTGCTTGCGGGAAGTCTGGTTACCTTCGTTTTCCTTCTTGTTCAGAGTTTCAGAAGCGGTTTCAAAATTCAACCGTCGCTCCAGGGTGATCCCTTCATGGCTCAACTAGCCAGAATGGCTGTACCTGTGGTCGGAGGGACCCTGGCGGGGTTTTTTGCTCCCGTGGCAGACAAGATGCTGGCTTCCTTTCTTCAGGAGAGTTCAGTAACAGCCATTGATTATGCAAACAGGATAAAAAATATAGTTCTAGCCGTTGTATTCTTCCCTTTCCTCACATTTGCAGATCTCAGCTTCTCCGCAGAAGCGGCAAAAGGCAGGAAGGAAGAGCTTCTTGCCGTTCTTCGAAAGAGCATTAACACTACATCACTTGTGATGTTCCCCACCGCCGCGCTGGTAACGGTTCTGGCTGTTCCGGCTGTGTCGGTGCTTTTTCAGAGAGGTAACTTCACCGGTGAGGATTCCAGGTACATCGGTTATGCTCTGGCGTTCTATGCTCCGTGGCTGGCACAGTTCGGTATAGGCTCGCTGGTTTCCAGAGCCTTTTATGCCCAGAAGGATTCTACAACACCAGTAGTCATCGGCATTTTCGGAATAGTTACCAATGTTTTACTGAATGTAATACTGGTGGGGCCTCTTGGCATTGGCGGCCTTGCTCTTGCTACAACTGTAACATCTACCGGCAAAACTGTTTATCTGATATGGTCTCTCTCGAGAAAAATGGGAGGATTGAACCTGCGTCTGATTGTAAGAGAACAGCTTGTGATTCTTGCGTCTAACGGAATACTCGTCGTCAGCAGTCTGGTGCTGTTGCACCTGTGGCCATTCTCCATACAGGCTCCTCTGTTAACGAGATTTGCTCAGCTTGTTACCTATACCGCCGGTGGCGGGATATTAATGGTTGTGGCTCTCCGCGGTATGGGCAGCACTACGCTGTCTGGTTTCATATCTCAAATATCAGACAAAATCAAAAGCAGAAGAACGGGAGAGTAGCAGTCAGTTTGCCTCCGGGAAGTGCTCTTTCAATATTTCGTCAAAGCGTTTTCTGGGTATCTCCACCGAGTAGTATTTGTTTATCCAGTCTCTTGCTTTTCTGCGTGTTTCAAGGGTTTCCATCCAGTTTTCACTAAGGTAGTTGAACTGGTCCGCGAGATCCTGCGCTGTAACGAAAGTACTGACAAGGTCGGGTGCTTCGTGAACTATGTGGGTCCATGGTTTTGCCAGAGTGTACAGCCCGGAAGCCATGTAGGCATTTACCTTCATCTGATAAACCACTGGTGACACTTTCAAAACAGTAGCAACACCAGCCTGATAGCTGGTAAGAAGATCAGGTACCTTCAGCCTTGGAACAGGTGGCAGGCAGCGTACACGTCCACCGGTTTTGCTGCAGATTCTGGCAATTCTCTCCCTTTCGCTGCCTGTACCGACAATGTCTCCCTTCATAGTTCTGGAAAGCATTATTCCTTCAATGAACAATTCCGGTTCATGGATGCGGTCAATGCTGGTAAGCAGAATCGCTCTCTCTGCCGTCTTGCTTTCATTAAACCTGAATCTTGAGAGATCCTGATTGTGGGCCAGAACTTCAACTCCGGGAATGTGTGTTTCGGGGCAGCAAGTGGCGAAGACAGCATTTTTCATCAGAAGATCGAATTGAGTCGTATGATCAGTATCGCACAACTTGGAATGAAATCGCATTGCATACGGGAGCTGTAATTCCATTGCCGCATACCCGGCATCAGAATCCAGGCACAGAACGAAATCCGCCTTGAATTTGTGAAAGTGTTTTATAAGCGATTTTCTGAATTGCTGTCGTACAAAGGTATGTCTGTATCTTTCCGCTCTTTTCCACGGGCCGGTAAGAAAGCCAACATCTCCTGTCCCTACACACTTGATTCCTTCAATTGTTCTTGAACTGGCTCTGAGCTTTCGAATCACATACATTGCCTGATGACGAGATCCCAGAAGATCAAGGGGTGTTGTCCACCCTCCGGAGAATGCCGGAATAGTGTGGGTAGTTGCTACAATAATTCTCACAGATCAGTTTCCGAAAAGAGAATCAAATTTATCCCTGTATTCCCCTGGATTGCCGTCTTTTGCTCCTGTTGTGGCCGGCTTCCATTCTTCGCAGAAATTCTTACCCTGCCTGTCGGCCACCGCATCTGTTGTCATTGACCTGCACATCTGCGCCTCCGCATCCCACAGTCCGCACTGGATACATGAGTGAAGCCAGCAGTGGCATTTCTCGCAGACTGCGCTGAAAGGTACATTTTTCTGCGGCCAGTGTTCTCCGCAGAGGATACAATTCATAGTGTCAGATCTTTTCTTCCATAAGAGAGATTTCTGTTATCCTCCAGTCAGGACCAGTGCTGCCGGGAAGCTGTACTGTGTCACCTTTCGCCAGCCCAAGCAAAGCAGCTCCAAGTGGTGCTTTGTAGTTGATATAGCCTTTGTCCGCATCTGCATCCATGAGCCCGACCACAAACACTGTGCGGATTTCCGGGTCATCTCCCATCGACTCAATAATCACTCTGGTTGCCGGGCTTACAACATCTATGCTTACCTGTCCCACTGGATACGGTCTCATCAGCTTGAGTTGTTTCTGGTATCTGTTAAGCATCTCCAGCAGAAAATCCCGCTTTTCAAGAGCTGCTGTGTATTCGGCATTTTCAGACAGGTCACCATGGGAAGCCGCTTCGGCGATTGCTTTGGCTGCCAGTGGTATCTGTACTGTTCTGATGTCCTCTATCTCCTCTATTCTTCTGGCAATTCCTTCACGGCTGTTAAACAGGAAATCACTTTCCCAGAACCTTCTGATGTTTGTGAAGCCTCCGGTGCGTCTGCCTGAAAGTTCCCGTCTGGCCAGCAGAACAAGTCCTGTTTCCTGAGCACCCAGACTCTGCTCCAGATTCTCTGTAAGGGCTTCCAGTCTTCTTGTGTCAAGCAGTGAGATATGCTGTTCAAGCTGTGGTCTGAGTTTGTTCATAAGAATCATACAGATTCGTCTCTGTATTTCAGATTTGGCAAAATTAAGATTCTTCAGAGCCAGGAAAACTATTTTACCCGGTTCCATGTAGTTTTCCATTTTTGCCGATCGCTCCAGAGCCCACATGAAATGTGCCGTCTCTCCCGGGTCATCCAGAGCCTCAAGGATATACTTTTCATGGAGTTCCGGGTAGAACTCGTGGGCATGTTCAGCTGCCTGTTCCCTCATGGTTCTTGGAAGCTTGTCGAGAAGAGTCCAGATTTCTTTTTCATCGGGAGAGCTTTCAAAATACAGCTTCAGATACAGCTTTTTGCAGGGGACAGAGTGAATCTCCTCTATACTCCTCTGTACTCTTGCCGCCTTTGTTTCAAGTAGTTGTACTGTGTTTTCCTGAAAGTTCTCTGTCTTCCCTTTGCCGGAGCAGAGCCATGCAAGTTCGAAAACAGCACCTTTTTCAATATCTTCCAGAGCTGCAACCCGGTCAAAGATCTGCACCAGGGTGTTCTCCTCTTTTTTTGTTGATGATTTTAGCAGAGAGGCGACAATTTTTGTTTTCTCGGACATGGGAAGCTTTTTAAGGGCGATCACAGCTTCGACCTGGCTGAGCAGTGAAGAACTGTCCGCAGGTATTATAGAGTCTCCCATATCCATGTAGTCCGGGGAGTTGACGGTTGCAGCCTTAAGTATCTTCCACATCTGACGTGGCTTGAAATCCGATCCGTCCAGAAGCTTGAGAAGGTTTATTTCTTTGAGAGAGTTGTCTGTTGCCAGGTCACGGAAGGCTCTTTCAAGAAGTGAGTTTCCACCGTTATGAAGGAGGTTTGAGAATTCTTCCGGGTTTTTCCATCTCAGAACATGCAGAGAGTCTTCCGGCACCGGGCGCGTTGAGTTCCTTGTTGCTTCAACCGTCATGTCGTGGTTTCTTGCCCTTTGGAAATCAATGGTAAACGAGCTTCTGGACACCCGGAGTATTCTGCCCGGGCCAAAATCCCTGTGATAAACAAAGCTGCCCTCCTGGTATCGAATCAGTTCTTTAAGTTTTTTCCAGGATTCTTTCAGAGGCTTTTTCTCAGACAGTATTCCGCTTGCAGTAATAAATATTTCCAGCGGTTCAAACATAAGGTATCTGTCTCTCAGAGCTTCTACAAGTACTGTTGCTATTACGGAGGAGTGTTCGAACAGTTCTGCCGCACCTGAGGCGAATTCAAAAACATCATCTCTGTTTTCAGAATCCATTCTTTCTGCGGCGAGCTCTGCCAGGCGCAGAGGCAGATTCCCCTTCGCATTGTTTTGAAATACAGTAACGGCTTCAATCAGCTCTTCAGCTGGTGTTCCTTTGTCAAGCGCACTTTCCCATGCAGATTTAAAAGCATCGGAATTGCAACTTTCCGCCAATTCATAGAGTCTGGACAATAGACTTTCCTCTCCGGTAGTATTGCTCTTACAATAGTGCCAACAATAACAATCTGCCGCACCTTTGTGTTAGTCTTATTTCCAGGGAGGTCTCAGTGGACAGAAGAGAATTTTTAGAGAAAGCCGGAAAGGCCGGAGGAGCGCTTCTGCTTTCTTCGATTGCCGGCAAAGCAATGGCCGGAGAAATGGAGCAGAGTTCTGATGAATTATGGAGCAACGGTTCGTTTCTTCAGGACTGTGTAGATGTTTCCGGTGAAGCACAGGGAATGGTAAGGGCCAGAGTTGACGGTGTCTGGGGAGACTACTCCACCTCTGACCTGCCGGACGAGTTTCTTGAGTGGAACCTTTCAGCCAGAATAGATGTTCTTGACAACATCATGGGAATGATGACCGGTCAGGGGGGAGAACCTCCTTCTCTTGCAGGGCCGCACAATGCCGCTATGGCCACAAGAGGTTCCAGAAGAAATGACAGCATTCTGTCCATAAACAACGCCTTCAAGGGGATGGGTCTGTGTCCGCACAGGGAGATCATTGCCGATAAGATTACTTTCCTCCGGGAGAATTCAGATGCCCCGATGCCGGCAAAGATTGATTTTCTTAAAGACATGTATTCTGACCCTGCAAACTTCGACCTGACCAAACTGATCAGTCTCGAGCTTTACTCAACGCCGACATTCGAAACACACACATTCATCAATCTGATGAAGGAACCGGTTACCAGTCTCGTATTCCTCGACAACAAATCTTACGAGGTCAGGGGAATTGGTCAGCTTGTAGACCCGGAGGATACCTCATGCGGAGTGTACGCCACTCAGATAGTGGAGTACACAAACCTTGCACATTCTTTCTTCCACGGAGAGTTTCCAAGGCTTTTCCCTGGAATACTTGTTCATGTGCTTGAAACATTTGACAACACTCCGGGCACAGGCCGCGGAGTTCTGGTGCGCGTTTGATCCCAGGCGTTGTTATCTGTGACCTGGATGGAACTCTTATTTCGGTCTCAAGCGAGCTGGAGTTTGTTCTTGGCCTTTTCCGGAGAAAGGTATTGTCCAGGGCTGTTGTGATCAGGTTTCTGTACCACTATCTCAGACACCCAATCCGAACAATGCATGAGGGCAGAGGGTGGAACAGAGGGTACTTTGCCGGTCTGCCTGTAGATATTCTTCACGATGAGGTGGAAGACTGTACTCCACACCTGCTGAAAAAGGTAAGGCCAGAGGTCCTTAAGATTCTCAACGAACACAAGCAGGCAGGCGCTGAGGTTTTTATTCTCTCTGCCTCTCTTTCCCCTCTGGTGCAGGCTGTGGCTGAAGGTCTTGGCTTCAAGAGTTTCAGGGGAAGTATCCCTGTCGTAAAGAACGGTAAATGCACAGGCCATCTCATTGGTCAGAGACCCTACGGGAAAGCCAAGATCCCCCCCGCAATGGCCATGATGGACCAGCTTGGTCTTAAACCTTCTCAGGCTCTTGCCCTTGGAGACTCGTGGGGAGACAGATTCATTCTGGGGCTGTGCGGGTCTGCAATTGCAGTGCACCCGGTAAGGAAGCTCAGGAAACTGGCTATTCAGAACGACTGGACAATTCTCGATGGCAGGTAAGATGGTCAGAGCTCTTGGGGCAATATCCGGAGGGCTGGATGGTATGCTTGCCTGCAGAGTGCTGATGGATCAGGGTATCCATGTGGAAGCAATTACATTCAACAGCCCGTTTTTTGATGCTGAGGCCGGTAAACAGGCAGCGGCTGTTCTCGGCATTCCCTGGCGAGTAGTAGACTTTACCGCTGATATAGTCAACCTGCTGTTTGACCCGCCCAGTGGATTTGGAAAGAACATGAACCCCTGTATTGACTGTCATGCTGCCATGTTTGGAAAGTTGAAAGATATTGCAGAGGCAGAAGGGTTTGATTTTATCTTTACCGGCGAGGTTGTGGGTCAGAGGCCTATGAGCCAGAACAGAGGTTCTCTGAACCGGGTCAGGAATATTTCTTTAACAACCGATATTCTGCTCCGTCCCCTTTCCGCCAGAATTCTTGATCCTACTCCCATGGAGCAGGAAGGTCTTGTGGACAGAGAGAAACTTCTGGACCTTAACGGGAGAGGGCGATCCAGGCAGCTTGAGATGGCAAAAGATTACGGATTTTCCATTGTTCCTTCCCCAGGCGGAGGATGTCTGCTTACAGACCCGGGGTATGCAAACAGATTGAGGGTGCTCAGGGACACCGGGCTTCTGAATGGAGAAAATGCCCGTATGATAAGAACAGGCAGGATGTTTCTTCTTGACGGTGCTGTAGGCCTTGTCGGGCGGTCATCAGAAGAGAATGACAGGATGCTTGAAGCAGGCACGGGTATCCAGCTGGATATTCAAAAAATCCCCGGTCCTCTTGGTGTGCTTGTTGGCAGAAAAACCAGAGAGAACCTTACACTGCTCACTGCCATTATGGCTTCCTACACCAAGGCTACTGAACCAGTAACAGCACTGGTAATTTCAGGTGGAGACGAAACAGTTACCGCAGAAAGAATCAGTTCCGAGGATCGCAGCAGGTATATGGTTACCGTTTAAGATCAATCGTTGAGTTCGCCCGTCCATACGGTAACAGACATATTAGCGTAATCTGCAACTACAGGCAGGTCCAGATTCATAGGGCCAAAAGTTCCTTTTATAAGCAGCAGTTCCCTTCTGTCAGTGACTGATATGTTCGAGTTGAGATATTTCAGTGTTTCTTTGTGCACTGCTTCAAAGGAATACCAGTTGTCCTCATCAAACTCCAGGAACCAGAGTGCGAAAGCATAACTGCCAATGAACCCGCTTTTAAACACATCAATGTAGTGCCCTGCGCAGGGGATACCCCACCTTTCCTTGATAAAGCTCAGAAACCTGTCTGAATCGGACACTGTTGAGAAGAATTCTTCTTCATTCTCAAACTGATATTCCAGAGCTGCTATATCAAAACAGTCAGGCAGAACCCTGCTGCGCATGTTATCCAGGAAATCTTCCATGCAATCTCCTTTGCCTGCCTGCAATATGACCGTTCCTGTCTGTGATGACAATCGACAAAATGCCTATGCAATGTTACAAACTTTGTAACAGAATGGGTAGACTTTGTTACAAACTACGTAACATAAATAACCCAGGGAGGTATAGTGTTCTCGCGAAGCATAAACAGTTTTTTGCAGAAGTGGTTCAATGGGGCAAGGCGGAAGCCCCTGCTTATTCGTGGAGCAAGACAGACTGGCAAAACCACTGCTGTCAGAGAATTTGCCGGTAATATACCGGGATACATTGAGTTAAACATGGAGTACCCGGGAGAGAAACGTGTGTTTGAGCAGCAATTATCTGTTCAGGATCTGCTGAAATCAATACAGCTTTCCAGAAACAGAACAGCTCCTCTGAAAGAATCTCTTTTGTTTATTGATGAGATACAGGCGTGCCCTGCGGCTATCAGATATATCAGGCTGTTTTATGAACAGATACCGGAGCTTGCGGTGATCGTTTCAGGGTCGCTGCTTGAGGTCTATCTTCAGCATTCGGGAATTGAGTTTCCGGTAGGACAGGTAACCAGTATATCCATGCACCCACTATCATTCAGGGAGTATCTACACGCATTCCACAGGGAGGATATTGCGGCATTGCTGAATGCTGTTCCTATCCCTGATTACGCTGTTCCCGTGGTTTACAAAGAGTATGTAAAATTTGTTCTTGCCGGTGGAATGCCGGAGGCCACACAGGCTGTTCTTGGCGGTGCAGACGCTGGTGAGATGAAACTGTTGTATTCTTCTCTGCTTGTTTCTTTCCTTGACGATATCCCCAAATATGCGTCAAACAGAACAATGACAGAAGTTATCAGACATTGTCTGGAGTCGGTACCTGTGGAAACAGGTTCAAGAATAAAGTTTGCCGGATTCGGAAACTCGCAGTACAGATCGAGAGAAGTCGGTGAAGCAATGAGAATGCTTCAGAGAGCAGGGCTTGTCTCCATTGTTTACCCTGCCAGTAACATTAAACCTCCTCCGAAGCCAAACCTTCGAAAATCTCCAAAACTCTTTTATCTTGATTCCGGTCTTCTTGCTTATTCACTTGGGGCACAATGGAGTGAGGCTGGTACAATGGATCTAAACGGGGCTTTTAATGGGGTTCTGGCTGAACAATGTATTGCGCAGGCGTTGGTGAAATCTGATACTGTTCTCAGGTTCTGGGCCAGGGACAGCAGAGGGTCAAATTCCAAAGTCGATTTTGTTGTTCAGCACCGGGGAAAACTGATCCCGGTGGAGGTCAAGTCGGGAGCAACGGGCAGGCTTCGCTCTCTGCACAGGTTTATTGATGAATGTCCCCATGGATATGCAGTGAGGTTTTACTCCGGGCCGGTACAGGTCGATGATCTTCGTACACCTGCCGGGAAAGATTACAGTCTCTTGAACATGCCACACTTTCTTGCCGGGGAACTGTCTGAATACCTGAACTGGTTTGTTAAAAACTGACCTGTCTCTTAGGGTTGACAGTTTCGTATAGTGGCATTAGAGTACCACTATACGAAAAGGAAAGGAAGGCATGGCTCACATACTGCGGATATCAGAGGCTGCTTCGATCGCAATGCACGCTCTCATTCTTCTCGCGGAGAATATGAAAGAGCCTGTCAGCAACAGCCGTATAGCCGAAGCCTTTTCTATCAGTGCCAACCATTCGTCGAAGGTAATGCAAAGGCTGCTTAAAAGTGGGTATGTCAATGCAGTTCGAGGGCCTGGTGGTGGTTATACCCTTGCTGTCGATCCTGCCACTGTAACCCTTCTTGACGTATATATCACTATTGACGGAAAGCCCAGTACTTCCGGGTGCCTTTTTGGCGAAGAGAAACATTGTTCACTGCCGGTATGTCTTTTCGGAAGGCTGACATACGAGGCAGACGGGCTTATAGAGAAACACCTGGGGTCGGTAACCCTTGCCGATTACATGGACGAGGATATCGCTCTTACAAAGTAAAATCAGTTACCTGGATGTAGACAGAATTCCGGAAAGAATCCGGAGGAAATAAGGAGGAGACAATGAGTATGTTCTGCTATCAGTGTCAGGAAACACTGGGGAACAAAGGATGCACAGTTAACGGTATTTGCGGTAAAAAGGGAGACACTGCGATTCTTCAGGATCTTCTTATCTACACAGCAAAGGGGATTGCTGTTGTTGCAGATAAAGCTGGCAAAAACGATAAGGATATCAGCCATTTTATCACAAAGGCTCTTTTTACCACGATTACCAATGTGAATTTCGACGATGAAAGCCTTATCGGAATTATCAGACAGGGCCTTGCCCTCCGAGACGAAGTAAAGACCAGATACGGCGTAACTGGTGAACTGCACGACAGCGCAGTGTGGACAGCTGACACAAAAGAGGAATTTCTGAAGAAGGCGGAATCTGTGGGTGTTCTTTCCACAGAGAATGAAGATGTCAGATCACTGCGCGAGCTTCTTACCTATGGTCTCAAGGGAGTTGCAGCCTACGCGGATCACGCTTCTGTTCTGGGTTTTGAAGACCAGGCTGTCTTTGATTTCATGGTTGAAGGTCTTGCATCTACAACCAAAGACTTCAGCGTTGATGAAATGATCGCTCTGGTTATGAAAACAGGCGAAACTGCCGTTGGAGCCATGGCTATTCTCGACAAGGCAAACACAGCGACGTACGGCAACCCTGAAATTACAGAAGTGAATATTGGTGTAAGAAACAATCCCGGTATTCTTATTTCAGGCCATGATCTAAAGGATATGGAAGAATTGCTGAAGCAGACACAGGGTACAGGTGTTGATGTGTACACACACGGTGAGATGCTTCCTGCAAACTACTACCCTGCATTCCAGAAGTACGACAACTTCGTTGGAAACTACGGTAATGCCTGGTGGCTTCAGGACAAGGAATTTGCCTCTTTCAACGGCCCTGTAGTGATGACAACAAACTGCCTGGTTCCTCCGAAGAAAGAGTACAAAGACCGTGTTTTCACAACAGGAAATGTGGCATTCCCCGGAGTAAAGGACATTGCAGACAGAGCAGAAGACGGCGAGAAGGATTTCTCTCAGGTGATAGCAATGGCTAAGACTCTTCCTGCACCAACTGAAATTGAAACGGGAAGTATCGTTGGTGGATTTGCCCACGAGCAGGTATTTGCCCTCGCGGACAAGGTTGTTGATGCAGTGAAGTCAGGCGCCATTAAAAAGTTTGTTGTAATGGCTGGCTGCGACGGTCGCCAGAAGGCCAGAAGCTACTACACAGACTTCGCAAAGGCACTGCCTGAAGACACGGTGATACTTACAGCAGGTTGTGCGAAGTATCGTTACAACAAGCTCAATCTCGGTGATATAGGTGGCATTCCAAGGGTTCTTGATGCGGGCCAGTGCAATGACAGTTACTCTCTGGCACTTATTGCCCTGAAGCTCAAAGAAGTCTTCGAGCTTGATGATATCAACGAGCTGCCGATCGTTTACAACATTGCCTGGTACGAGCAGAAGGCAGTTACAGTTCTTCTTGCCCTTCTCTACCTCGGCGTAAAGAACATCCATCTCGGACCAACACTGCCGGCATTCCTGTCGCCTGCAGTTGTGAATGTTCTGGTTGAGAACTTCGGTATAGCTGGTATCTCAACTGTTGAGGACGATATTGAGAGTCTGATCAACTAGGTAGACCCTTTCAATTCCAGACAGAGGCTGCGGACTTCGCTCTGCGGCCTCTGCGTTTCCGGTTATTGACTCTGACAGGTGCCCTCTGCATTTTAAATGGACAACTGCCGTATTCAGCAGCAGACAGAGTGGGAGGATGTGCTTATGCTGCCCGTGATTACTTTTGTTCTTACTTTTCTTCCAACTGTGCTGCTTATGGTGTTTTTCTACAGAAGGGACAGAAACAGAGAACCTCGTAAAGTACTGATCGGAACCTTTCTTCTTGGTACTCTGTCGTTTCTTCCTGTGGTTTTTGTTGAGAACTTTCTTTCTTCACTTGGGGTGTTATCCGACGCAAATCCTCTCTTCTTCAACTTTTACGATATGTTCACGAATGTAGCCGTGCCAGAAGAGTCGTTCAAGCTGTTTGTCATACTTCTGTACAGTGCCCGTACTTCAGCATTCGACGAGCCTATGGATGGAGTTGTTTACGGAGTTACAGCAGCCCTTGGTTTCGCAACTCTCGAGAATGTTTTTTACGTGGTTGATGGTGGTCTGGGAACTGCCATAACCAGAGCTATACTGTCTATTCCCAGCCATGCGTTCTGGGGTGCAATTCTTGGCTATACCGTTGGTCAGGTCCGATTCAACAACAGAGGCAGGGGCCTTATCCTGATGGGATTGCTGATTTCTTCAGTGCTGCATGGTCTGTTCAATACTCTTCTGGTAACAATAGAGGGAAGCACATCGTACTCGGATTCCGTCAGCGGTTTTGTGATAATTACCATGCTTCACCTTCTGTTCATAGTTTTTGCCTTTGAGATCGTATGGGTTCTGCGAACAGTAAAGCGTCTGCGCAGGCAGCAGGACGAACTGGCAGCAGAGGATACTGAGTGAGAATACGTATTCCACATGTTACCGGGAATTTTCTTGCTATGCTGGCCGGGTACACCTGGGTTGCCGTTGGTCTGATGCTGGTTTACAGGGGCTGTTTATGGCTGACTGCAGCTCCAGCAGGAACCAACTGGCTGCTGCTTGCCGGTAGCGGTGTTTTCGCCGGTCTGCTGATACACCACTTCGGCTTTCTGAAGATTGTAAACAAAAACCTGACCAGAATAAAACAACTGGGAGACAAAGCACCTGTAACCTCTTTTATTCCCCTGAAGAGCTATCTCACCATAGCGATAATGGTTACCGCCGGCATCCTGCTCCGCCACTCAAGCATACCCAAACACCACCTGGCAGCGCTGTACTGTGCCATAGGCTCCGCTCTGATTCTTTCAAGCGTACGGTATTTAAGGGTTTGCATAACGAGATTCAGCAGAAAACAGCACCTGAAGGATTAACTGCAATATCCCCTCGTAGAAAACAAACATGACACTAATAATTACCGGTATAACTCGACTCAACCTATCCACCCGAAAAGACAGTATAAGTAGACAATTGTTGCCACTAATAACGCACCCATCCTCTTGACGTAGCCAATACATCTTATAATCATACAACG